>Ga0228662_1000060_pt1 | contig 61614 bp, 66 predicted proteins | sample 76DmetaG_FD_183173 | JGI IMG/M metagenome (GOLD analysis project Ga0228662, IMG submission 183173) | Seawater microbial communities from Monterey Bay, California, United States - 76D | ecosystem: Environmental > Aquatic > Marine > Coastal | place: USA: California | collected 2016-11-10
TAATACTCAGTTTGAAACTCAAAAGTTAGGAGGGTTTGACCCTTATATGAATGAGTATGTAATTAATTCAAATCAGGATTTAATACCTATTGAAAAGGATTGTGTGGCTTGTGGAGTATCACAACAATTAACAATATTACAAGGTAAAGGCTTTAGTGCTTGTTTTGAAATGGGTGATACTATTGGACCTGTTGATGTGTCTTGGTCTGTTGCAAACGTGAGTGGAACCTTTGATGTTGATATTGAATACAACGGGAATGTAACTAATGTTCCCAACCAAAGTGCAAGTGGAAATTCTGTTATACAAAAAGATGTTATTTCAGCTACTGAGGTAACCGTAACCATTACAAGTACAAGTGCAGTTACTCTAACTCTAACCGTACCTTGTCCGGAAGCTAAAACAATAACAGTTGTTGAGGTAGTTGCTACAAGTGCTAACGAGTCAGGATTAGACATTCATACACAATACAGATATATTGATGGTGGATTTATTTCTCCATTAACATCTACATTGGTTCAATTTGACCCGGGAGCAGGTAACCCTGTTGTGAGTTATTATAACACTGTTACAGGACTTCAAGGGGATGGAGGTATACCAACTGTGGGTTCTAATGTAAGTATGGTTTGGAACAAGTTTGTTACTGATTCTGCAGTATGGGATAATGCCACTAATAAATTTAGATGGTTAAGGTCTGCTGATAATTTTGCGAATACACCTCAATCAATTTCTACTTTAATATCACAGAGTAATGCTTTAACTACTGACACATCGGGTCAGCCAAGTATTTATCAAAGTAGTTTTACGATGCCAAATGGTGCTGATGGAGATTATTTATACTTAATTTGGGACCTAAGAAAACCTACTCAAATAGAATTATGCTCAGGTGCTGACCTATTAAACTCTTGTTGTAATTGCGAAGAATCACCTGAATAAAAAATAGAATATGGCTTTATTATACATAGACGGAACAACCTTAAGTAACTCAACTGCAGTATACACAGATGCAGCTTTAACCAACTGTGCACCTGCTGCATTTTATTCAGACGGAACAGTTTCAAGAGAACAAGTTTTTGTTGGGAACAATTGTCAGTTATTGCCACCTCAGCTTTGTCCAAGTTGTGCAACCCCTTGTGGTTCTCAAATTTCGGGAAGTGGTGGTGAAGGTGTATACAAGCTATCAATTGATACAGGTGGTACTTCAACAGATACAGGAGCGATAATCGTAAGGTTTAACCCACAATCCGTGCCTGATGGTGTAGAAGCAGTTTATGACGGAACTGTTTATAATAAACTAAGTTCTCCTCAGTTTGGGTTATTGCAATCTACAACTGCAGGTGTTCCTACATTCATTGGTAATACAGGTTCTCAGGGTGGATGTCAAGCAGGGTCTATTGAGGGTACTTATAGTAATGTTAGCGTACTTGAATATAATGGGACATCATTTGTAAGTACAGGAGCAGTGGAAACTGTTATTATAGATGCAACTCAAAATGCTTTAACTGCAGGTCCTCCGGGAACTTGTGTGATGGTTATACCTAAACCTAACCCTTCACCTACAGTTGTAGATGTAGAAGCGATAGGTGTGTGTAATCAAACTGCTTGGTCTATAACGATAGATTGTCCTGTAGAAATACCTCGACTTCTTGCAGGTTATAACTCAAGTAAAGAATTAGTTTGTGCTGAAATTTTAGATGAGTATGTTTATCACGTTCCTGTTAACAGTAGTTCGAGTCAAAACAATGTAAATCTGCACGATTATATTTTTGCAGATAAAAATGGTGCAGTATCAGTAAATGATGGATGGTATTTACACCCTACAGGTTATGTATACAGAGTAGAAAGTGGAGTTGTTACACAAAAAGAAACAAGCTTATGTGGAAGGATTACTTTAACTGATTGTACTACAGGACAAAATTGGACTATGAATGACAGGTTTACGAGTAATGCTCTTAATGAGGTTATTCAATACAAGAGAATAAACGCAGTAACTCAAGAGGTTGAGCAAACGGTTTATTGTGGTACAATAACATCTTTTACAGGTACAACAACGAATGCACAACAAGTAAGTCCAATAAGCAGAGCCTGTGATGACACAGTGCACTGTCCATAAAATATAAAATATGAGTAATCAAGTAAACGCAGATTCATTATACACATTATCATATGATAGTGGTGTAAAAGGTTTTCCATCTTTTTATTCTTATTCACCTGATTGGATGATAGGTATGAACAATTACTTCTATACGTTTAACGGGGGTAATCTTTACCGTCATAACACTAATCCTGTACGAAATAGATACTATGGTATAAACTATCCGTCAATTATGCAATCTGTTTTTAATGATATCCCATTAGAAAACAAACTTTTTAAAACAATAAACTTAGAAGGTGATGATAGTTGGGGAACTATTTTAATTAGTGACCAACAAGATGATGGTTTTATATTGAATGGTTGGTACGAAAAGAAAGAAGGAGCGTACTTTGCTTTTGTTAGAAATAATGGAACCACTCCTGCACAGTTAAGTGAATATGCTTTACGTTCCTTAAATGGAATAGGAACAAGTGCAAACATTGTTGTTACAGGTACAACAACTACAGTATCTTTTCCTTTAAGTATGCCTATCGGAAATATAATTTCTGTAGGCTCCACCTTAAACAATGATGGAGATATGCTTTATTTTGGAACTCCAACACCTACATTATTAGGTAGGGTAATACAGGTTAATCAAGATTTTCCTGCAGGTATTAATGAAATAGTCGTAGACAATACCATAGGTGTTCCTGCACCTACAACAACTGAGTATATTTTATACATCAAAAATTCTGTGGCAGAATCACACGGTATTCTCGGGCACTATGGGGTATTTACTTTAACTAACAATAATACCGAGAAGGTTGAATTGTTTTCAGTTGAAAGCGAAGTAATGAAATCATTCCCTTAAATTTCTTATCTTTGTTGTTGAATGATATTTGATATAAGACCACTTAATTCAGATGATTATGACACCATCCTTGTGGATTGGTGGGAAGCTTGGGGGTGGACACCTCCTGCAAAAGACTTTCTACCTCAAGAGGGGACAGGTGGTATGATGGTTTCGGACCCTGATGGGACACCAATTTGTGCAGGTTTTGTTTATCTAACAAATTCAGGTGTAGCTTGGGTTGATTGGATTGTATCTAATAAAGAATATAGAAAAAAACCACATAGAACAAATGCTATTGGTTTATTGATTGAGACGTTAACGAACTTATGTGTAAACTCAGGAGCAAAATATAGCTATGCTTTATTAAAAAACAAAGCTTTGATGGGAACCTATACAAAATTAGGATACACTGAAGGTGACTCTTATACAAAAGAAATGATAAAAAAATTATAATATGGGTATAGCAACATCAACTGCGATAGCAATAGGGGGATTAGCACTTTCTGCAGGAACGACTGCAATGTCTTTTTCACAAGCAAGTAAACAAAAAAAAGCACAACGACAAGCAGAGATAGATGCTGACAAAGCTATGGCAGAGGCAAGAGGAAAACTTGATGTCAACTTTGCAGAACAAATGTCTGTAAAAAAAGAAGCCTACGACAATGAGCGTGAGGCTTTATTAGTACAAGGTGCTATGGCAACTCAAGCAGGTATTGAAAGTGAAAGAGGTTCTGCAGCTTCAGCCGGTAGAGTTTATGCTGCACAACAGGCAGGTCAGGCAAACGTTAGGGGTGCTATGGCTGATGAGATGACTAATATTGAAAACGCTATTATAGAAGAAGATTCAAGGCTAAGAGACTTGGATGTTTCTTTAGATTTAGAGGAAGTAGCAGGTAACCAACAAAAAGCAGCAGATGCTCAACGAGCAGCCGAAGCTGCAAAACAACAAGGTATTCAGGGTGCTATAAGCACTGTACAACAAGGTATTGCAATGGCTCCTTTATATGGTCAAAACACTTCTGCACAAAAAGCAGCAGTTGGGCAGATAGACCCTTTTACTGCAGAACAAACATCAGCATTTAACAAAGCCGGTACTTCAACATTTGCAGATGCAAACACAATTGCTGCAATGTCAAATAGTGATTTTAGAAAGTACAAAAGAAGTTTAACTCCTCAGCAAGAAATGATGATTTTTGGTAATCAACAATATGTTCAAGCATATCAAAACCCATTTGATGCATATCTTGGTAATACTGCAGGAACAACAAAGTAAATCTTAAAGAATGGCAACAGCATATAAATACGTTGAAAGAAAAGCAGAAGACAATATAAATTGGGCAGAGGTTGGCAGTAATGTTAACAATATGCTCAAGGAGGAGTTGCGTGTTAGAGAGGAAAAAAAGTCAGCTATTGATGAAGCCTCAAGAGAATACCAACGAGTATTAAACAACGTACCTCAGGGTGAGAATGAAGATTTAAACGGATTCGCACTTGACTTTTCTAACGACCTACAAAAGCAAATGCTAATGCAAGAGACTCTTTTAAAGAGTGGTCAATTAAGTCCAAAGCAGTACACGATGATGAGGCAAAACCTAACCGATGGTACTGACCAAGGTTTTAGTTTGCTTCAAGATTATAACACTGAATACGGTAAGAAGATGGAGATGATGAACGCTGAACTCCCTTATGGTGAGCAGTTATCTGAAATTGATTTGCAGATTATGGCAAACGTTGAAGGCTTCTCTAACTTTAATCAATCAAAATTAGTTATTAATCCTGAAACAGGATTGGTATCTATGGGTAAAATGATTGATGATGGCAAGGGTGGTAAGATGCTTGACCCTAACAGAAACAATTTAGTATCAGTACAAAACTTAAAAAACAGAATTAAAACATCTATTACTAAGTTTGATGTTGTTGGTGCAGCAAAAGATTGGACCGACACATTAGGTGAAGACGTTACCACTACTATTAAAAATATGGGTACAACATACACTTCAGGTACTCTACAAAAAGTAAAAGATATTAGATTAAGAGAAGGTGGTTTTGCAGGTATGGATGCTAAAAAATTAGCAGAACTCGCTACCGAGATGGGAGTAAAACCAAGTGACCTACAAGCGTTAAGTTTATGGGATGAATCAAGAAACACTTGGGCACAAGGTCAGTTAGGTGATGGTGGATACAATGGAGCATCTATTCTTATGGACTTTAATAAATCTACTCCTGATGGTAATCAATATACAACTACATTTGATGAGGCTGAAACTTTAGATGCTAACGGTAAAAGAAAGCAAAATGTTATTTTGTTAAAATCAGAAAATGGTCGTACTGTTACAGAGATGACAGACGAACAAAATGCAGTTGCTGCAAGAACCTTGGCTGCTCAAGCAGAAATGCAAATAGATGTTGAGAACACAGAAAGTGCTCAACAGATGAAGAGAGAAGCAAGACCAAAAACTACACTTGAGGATGCAAATTCTAAAAAAGTAACAGAAGAAAAATCTGTAGTAGGTAACTTTGCTAAACTTTGGTACGGTAATGATACAGAGGTTAAAGAAGCAGAAGATTTCTTAAGAAGTCTTAACCCTGATATCTTGGAGATAGATAGAGATGGAGATAGTGTTGTTGTGGAATTTGCAGATGGTTCGAAAGAAATTATGAGTTTTACTGACGATGCAGGTGTTCAAGTGGACCAAGCTTCATTTATAAAAGGTAATGTAAATAAGATACTAAGTTCAAAAAATAAAATTGTAGATGTAGATGCTACTCTTGCAAAATCTAAATTTGATAACACAAGAGAGTTTAATAGTACATCAGTTGGATTCAGTGCTATTGAAACTGAAGGCTCAAAAGAACCTGTTCAAAAAGCGTTTGAACGAGTTATAAAGTTAGAGAATCCTATTCCGGATGGTGCAATTAAAATTGATGACAAAAACGCTTCTGTGCCCGGTGTACAAGCATTTGTAAATTCACTTCCGGGTCTTTCAGGTAACTATACTGTTAGTGCAGGAGGATGGGGAACAGATGATTATATTGAAATAAAAGATAAAGATGGTAATGTGGTGATTACATCTCCTGATTTTAGTTCAAAACAACCACCTGATTCTTGGTGGCAATCTATTTATGATTTGTCTACTAATCTAACCTCATTGGATGATAAGGCTTTAATTACACAAGGTAAGAGAACAGTATCTTCAGGTAAAAGAACAAGTAAGAAACAAGCAAAGAAAAAGGAGAATCAAACAGGAAACGGAACCTCAAGATAATATAAACTATGAATCCATTAGAAGGCAAAACAAAAGTAGAGATTGAGCAACTGTTACAAGACTACATAGCTACAGTTAACAATCCGAGATATAAAGGGAATATGAATGTAATAAATTCTAAGTTTCCTGAGTTTCAAGGAATGGATGTTCAACTGTTGCAAGACTACATTGCTACTTATAACAACCCGGATTACTCCGGAAATTACGCAGTTATAAATTCTAAGTTTCCTGAATTTTTTGCAGGAGTAAAAAAAAAAGACCAACCACAAGGAGATATGGATTCTTCTTTGGAAGATGGTTCTTCGGACTTGTCAGACATTCCTGAATTTGACCCAAGTACATTTAATTTTGACCCGACTGCAGCAGGTGCTCCTCGAGACACTCGAGAAGACGGGTACAGTTCTCCGGTGTCAACTCAAAATATGGGGATGTACCCCGATGATATTAGGTTAGAACAAGCTTGGAATCAAGTAAGTGCAGACATTGGTTTTACTCAAGATAATATTCGTGCTAACGCACCTGACTTAGCACTTCAACAACAACAAGAAGCAAAAGCAAAAGAGGTACAAGCAGAGTTAAAGAATGCTGAGATTTTAGGCATACAACAAGACGAAACTTTTTTAAGCGAAATCTCACAGATAGATGCATCTCTCATAGATAAAGCAGAGGAAGAGGTTGTTCCTTTCTTGATAGAGAAATTTAAAAAATATGGTTTTAGATTTTCTGAATCAGGAATTGGAGATAACGTAACTGTTGTTGCACCTGATGGTGTAACTACAACTACAATTGACTTAGACCCTTGGACATCTGATGGAGAAAGACAAGGAGCAAGACAACTAAAAAACTTTATCAAAGGAAATCTTAGTAGTGCACCAACTAAACCAATCACATCAGAAGTACAAAAAGCAATACGAGCAAAAACATTAAGAGACGTTCCATTGAAAAACGAAGATGGCACGGTATCAACTGTTAGAATGACTTCGTTTGAAGAGGATGGTAAGCACAAGGTTATACCTATGCTGCATCCTGTTAATCGTGACCACTACACATCAGATGGTATGTGGTGGCATCAAAACTTAACTTTTGATGAAGCTTTAAAAATTGCGAGAGAAAGAGATGAAGTCTTTGAGTTTGATACCAAGGAAGAAGCAGAGGCTTTTGCTCAAGGTAGTTGGAAAAATGTAGCTACTGCTGAAGCAGAGATAGAACAGTTCTACACAAAAAGAGGTCTTGATTATAAAACTGAAAGAAAACTTTTGTCTGATTATGATGAGGCTAAATCAACTGAAGCTTTTTTATCTAATGCTCCTTTTCGTTTAGAAGACTTAAGCTTAGAAGACCAAAGAGAGTATGGTAAGTTTTATATTAACGGAACTCTTAGACAAGATGCAGGTGAGTTAAAGAATGCTGCTACTGCAAAAAGAGAACTACTTGTAGATGCATATCTTGATGACGAGTCTATGTTGGCAAGAGAAGAGGCTGACCTTTTTCTTGAGAAAAGAAGAAAGGCAACTGTCGGTGAAGCAGTAAAAATAAACTTTGCTGCCAAAGAAGCTGAAGATTTAATTGCTGAAAAAAGTCAAAGATACTTTGGTGTAAACCCAAGTGAATTAAGTTTAGTAGAACCAAAAAATAAAAGAGAAGAAGAACTAATAAAGGTAATTGGTTTGGAGTATGGTGCTCAACAATTAAAATCTCAGATTGCTGCTGATTCATATGAAGATGCTTCTTTGTTTTACGATATGAAGTATGACAAATATGCACAAAAAGAGTATGCAGAAAATTGGGAAGGATTTCAGGTAGCCTTAGAGAACGGAACATCTATGGGTAAAGCAGGTGATTTAATTTTGGCTGCTACAATGTACCCGGAAATGATGGGTGGTATTGACCTTGATGACCCTGAGTCAACTGCAAAAATGGCAGCAGGAATCGTAGAATATATGAGTCAGTCTGCTGATAAAAGGTCAAGAGTTTTAAATAGATGGGAGAAAGCATCCAATATGGATGAGAATTGGGATGTTATTTTAGACGACCCATTTGAGTGGATGACATCATTAGCAGCACATAGTATCTCTATGATGTTGCCGTATGGTAAAAAGATTATTCCTTTATCTATGGCAGCAGGTACTGCAACAGGTGCAGCATTAGGTGCATCAGGGTTTGTCACAGGACCCGGTGGTGTACTTACTACAGGAGCAGGTGCAGCAGCCGGATTTACTTGGGGTACAAGAACAGGGTTTGCTGCTACTTCATTAGCTATGGAATATACCAATGCAGTTCTTGAAGCTATTACAAATCAAGGTTTTGATATAACAGACCCTGAGTCTGTGGCAAAAGCTTTGAATTCAGAAGCAGTTTGGGCAGAAGGGAAAGAGCGTGGTTTTAAAAGAGGTATTCCAATTGCTCTTGTAGATTTACTTACTGCAAAATTGGCAGGTAATCTTATAAGAGTTGGAAGCGTAGCAAGTGTACCTACTCGAGTTGCAGCGTTAACTGCAGAACGTATGATTGCTGACCCTATTGGTGAAGGTTTTGGTGAACTTGCTGCTCAGATAACAGTAGGTGACGACATCAACATAAAAGAAATTATGGCTGAGATGGGTGGTGCTATGGGTAACAACACATCTAATATGAGCATCAATCTTATGCTTCAAGCTAAAAGCAGAAACAATATAGAATTAGCATCAGCATTTAGTGATATAGAGTTTATGTCTAATGAGTTGTCATCAGGAACTAAAATTTCTGCTTGGGCAAACAATATGGAACGTCTTGGTAAAATAGATGCAGAGACTAACCAACGTATACAGATGAACGTTGGTTTAAGAAAAACTGCGAGAGAACTATTAAATAATACAGGAGCATTTTCAAGAGTAAAAAGAAACGGAGCAGTAGAAACAAGAGTAATGCAATTACTTGCTGCCAAGGACAATATGTCTTCTACCCCTAATAGAAAAGCAGTCTTTGGTCCTAAAATATCAGAGATAAATAAAGAGTTATCTGATATACTTACTACTCGTGAACTTAAACCATTAAACGAACAAACAATACTTGCAGGTCAAGGTGTGTTTTCTGTTGGAGAACAAGCTAATGTTTCAGATATAAGAGAAGGATTACCATCTTATAAAATAAAAACTAATAGGTTTGGTAGGCTAAAGCAGGTTTCTAAAGAGGAGTTTGTAGAGTTAATCAAGAATATGAATCCTGCAGAGTTAACTCGTATGAGTGCATCGGTAGACAATGATGATGAGGTTGCAAAATTTGTAACAAACAAACTTACTGAAGCCAACATAGATGAGAAAAGAGGAACTAAAAGAACCACTGAATCAACTCAAGAAACAACCGAGTCTACTCAGGGAACTACTGAATCAACTCAAGAAACAACCGAGTCCACTCAAACAACTGAGTCTACTCCGGACACCGGAACGGAACTTGTTGCAAACAATAACGGTGCTGCAGTGTCTTCAAAGACACAATCAGAATTAAGTCCTCAACCACAAATAGAACAAGGGACAACTCAACCACAAATAGAACAAGGGACAACTCAACCTAAAATAGAACAGGCTAATCAGAAGCAAGAGGTTAGTGACTTTGAAGCATCTTTAGAAGAAGAAGAAAAAGGAACAAAACCTAAGGTAGACTTTAGAGTAGAGATAGATGAGACAACAGATGAGAATACAAAGCAAGAAGCTGAAGCTGAAGTAACCAACTCTATAAACGCAATGGAAAGTCCAAACGTTGATGTTTCGGTTACACCTGAGGAAATGACATCAGAAAAAATTGATGTTGAAGAACTTAATAGCAGAACAGACAGACCACTTAAGATTACTAATCTTAAAGTAGTTAAAGGTATTCCAACTATGTTCAGCATCACTGACCAACTTACTACGGGTACGGTTACTAATCCGGTAACAGGTAATGTTATAAGTGAACTTAAAGGTGCTATTGGATTTAACGGAACAGTAGGAAACGAACAAGCAGCTTGGGCAAATGTAGAAGAGAAAGAGGCTCAAACAATAATCAATAGAGCCGAGAAGATATACCAAGAGAACGAAGCTTTATTTAAAGAGTTTTGGGCGAAGAACCCTGAGTACAATGGTTTAGTTCCAATGAACATTGTAAAGATGGGTCAAGATGCTATGCAGTCTAATGAAGCAGTTGTAAGAGTATTGGCAGATAATGTAAGTACATTACCTAAAAGAAATAGAAGGTCAGCAGTTCGTGTTTTAAAAACACAGATGAAGCAGGACCTACTTAAGTTAAAGGCTAAACCTGAAGATAAACAAAACGCTACTGATAAAAAGAATATAAAAAATCTTACTGAACTGTTAAAGAAATTTAAAGAAGCTAAGGTTACAACTATGGACCAAGCACTTACTCCTGAGTTTGTAGAGAATATGTCTTTACCTATGAGAGCAAAGTTGGTTGGATACCTAACCACAGGAAGTATTCAAGAAGCTAAGGGTAAAGAAAAGAAAGTTGGAGGAGTAAGTAAGAACACAAAGGCTACAGTTAAAGAACTTCTTAAGGGTGTTGAAAAAGATGCAGTTAAATTAAACTTGGCTCAAATAACTAACTTACTTACAGACCCACAATTAAAGAACGTACCTATTGGTAATGTTGTTTCTTTGGTTGGTGTTGATGTTCTTAATCCCGGTATAATTGAAACAACACATCCTAATTATAAGTATGGAGTGAGAGGGAAGTCAATAGGTATACTTGAAAATCCACAATCAATGGAGACAGTATATCCTAAGGCATTCGAAAAAATAATGGCTAAGATGATTACCTCAGAAGAAGGTGGTAAAAAGTTTGCTGCTAAAACTGTAAGAACTCAAACAACAGGTGTAGGTATTGGTGTTCCGGATAAAGATTACATTGGTATTATGGCAGCCATCAATCCTGATGAGTCTACCAAGCTAAATGCCTTTATGAACTTAGCGTTCCCGTCTGTAGTAATTAATTCAGACGTAGATACATTTAATAATGTAATGTCTCAAGACAACGTTAGAACGTATCTAAGAGGTGATGAGATTATTTATGGGGTTACAGTAGACGGAGACATCTACATTAATCCTGAGGTACACGAAACTAAGTCTTCACTATACAACACATCTATACACGAGATGGGTCACGTTTGGACAGACTACTTACAGACTACAAAGAAAGGTAGAGAGATTTACAACAGGGGTGCTGAGGTTGTTCAAGAAACTGATGAGTTTAAAAAACAATTAAAAAGATTTGATGGTGATGTAGACAAAGCCACGAGAGAAGCTATGGCTATTCTTATTGGTAATAAAGGAGAGACAATTGTTAATGGTTCTATTAAGTCCAAATTCAGCGAGTGGTTGATTGGTATGTGGAACTACATTAAGTCTCAATTTAAAATGTCTAATGACTTATCAGCAGAAGAGATTCAGAACTTAACTCTTGATGCATTCTTAGGTACTGCGTTAGCAGACATCTTTGCAGGAAAGCCACTAAAGATGACGGAGGCTCAAACTAAAGCTTTAAAAAATCCTGAAGCTATGTTTAGTTCCGGGATGAATATAGATAGCATTGTTAAGAGAGGAAGAGAACAAGGCATTAATGACGAGTCTATTAGGGTGGTATTAAAAAACAGAGGCTTTAGTACAAAGGAAATCAACAACGCTATGATAGTAAATCTTGGCTTAAATGTTCCTATGCCAAGAGTTTTTGGAGATGTTAATGAAGGTGCTAAGGTTGGTTTTAAATTATTTAATAATGTAAGAACTGCAGTAAATAAATTTGCTTTTGATAAGACGGGTAGAATTAAAACCTTTTCTGAAATAAGAGAGAAAGCATTTGAAACTTTAAAGGCAGACCCAATATTTAAAATTCAAACTGAACAACTTCAGAATGAAATGCTTGTAGCATTTGACAGAGCACTTGGGATAAGAAGCAACTCCCGTGTTTCAAGAGAGATAAGTAACATTAAAAAGAATCTTAAGCAAAGAAAAATAAGTGCAGATAATATTACAGAAGCACAAAGAAGAATGCGAACAGTTATTCGTAAGCTTTTACCTGCAGGGAAGAACTATTCTAAAACTGTAATTAATAGATTGCTAAAAACAGTTAACACCACTACTCCTAAAAACTTCGTAGGTAAAATGTCGGAGGTATTGAAGCAGGTTGAGATTGAAAGAAACAATGAAAAGAACAGGGTAATTAAAGATATCCTAACGATAGTAAAAAAGAAAGCAAGAAAGTCTAAAACCGATTCGGGTAAGGTTAGGTCATCAGGATTAGATGCAATAGGTCAAGCCTACTTCTCTCAGGTGAAAGAGGTTTTAGATGCTATAATGAAACAAGACTTCGAAGCATTAGAACAATTAGCAGATAGTGTTAGAGATGAGAAGATTACAGAAATACTTCAGAAACAAGAGCAAGGAAAGAAACTTACATCAAAAGAAAAATTACTTCTTGACAGAAGAATTGCACTTGATTCTTTTTCAGATGTTATGACAATGGAACTCGAAGATGTTCAGGAGTTACTTCAGGATGTCAAGAGTGCAAGAAAGGAATCAATTCAAAGATTAAACAATAGAAAAGAAGAAAGAAGAAAGAAGGTAGAAGAAAAACAAAAAGAGTTTAATGAACAAATGGAAAACGACTACAGTCAATTGTATGACGAGAACGGTAATCCATTAAACGAAAATAGTCTACAAAAAAATAGACAGTTTATTAGAAAAGCATTTAAAGAAAATGGTTTGTTTGGAGCAGTCACTGCATTCTTTAATCAGTTTAAAGAGGATGGAGTAAAAGATTTAACTGCAAATGGTGTGGCTAAGTTTATGCAAAACTATGTTACTCACTTCAAAACGTTTACTAATATACTTGACAAATTTAAAGACGGAGTATTTACTGAAACATTTTATAATGTATTGAACGACTTCGATGAAAGAAATCTTCAAGGTATTAGAAGAACTGAAAGTGATATGAATGCTATGACTAATTCTACTCACGGTAAGAAATGGACTGATTGGAAATATTCATTAGGAACTGATGTTAGAGAGTTCTCATTTATAGATACAAAGACAGGTAAAAGAACCACTGATGTTTTTAACATAGACCAAGCAATGAGAATCTATGCACTATCTCTAAACCCAACTCAAGCAGAAAAGCTGACTAAGATGGAGATAGACATAGAAGCAGTTAAAAGTTTTATTGGTCAAAACAATCAAGAGTTAGTAGAGCAAACTGTAGATTTTTTAAGTAACAAATATTTTGAGGAGACCAACTCGGTTTACCAACAAGTAAATGATGTTAGTCTTGGTTATGTAGAGAACTACTTTCCTACAAGAACAATTAGTAAGGGAGCAATCACCAACGATATGATTCTTGAAGGAGAGTTTAATAAAGTGTTTACTGCAGAGTTTTCACCTGCACTTAAAGAGCGTGTTGATTTATCAGGAGATGTCCTATTAGGACTATCTTTTAGTGAGGTTATGGAGGAGCACGTTAAGGCTATGGAAAAATACAAAGCATATGCCGTAGGTGTTAAAGAAATGAATGCAATACTTCAAGACCAAGGGATACAAAATCTCTTAAACGAAACAGGTATGAAGCAATTGTTTTCAAGGTCATTAAACTATGCTATCAATCCTGACTCAGGACCACAAGTAGAAAGTGCTGATGTGGTTACAAGATTACAGTCTCTGTTTACAGGTTTTGCCTTGGCACTTAAAGTTGTTCAGATTCCAAAACAGATGTCTTCATTTATATTTGCGTGGCAAAAGTATCAAGCATTAAAGTCAGGAAGATACGTTCCGGGATTAGACACACTTGGTTTTATGAAGGACTACGCTGAGGTGTTATTCTTCTTAAGAACAAACATTAAGGAAGCAAGAGATATATCTGCAAGTTTTGACAATCGTATCAAGCAGGGGTTAGAAGGCGATGTATTTGGTCTTGAATCCGGTGGTAGAACTTTTAAGAAAGCAAAAGCACAACAAGGAAAGAAGGGTGCAGCAGCAAGAACGTTTCAAAAGGTAAAAGGATTTACTACAGTAGCAGGGGATATACTTGGTGTACTCGGATACAAAGCTTTATACAACAGGCAAATCAGACAGGGTGTAGATAAAAACAAAGCACTTAGAGATTTCAATGACTACAACTCTACTCAGCAATCAAGAAGAGCAACAGAAAAAGTAGGACTTCAGCAAAGCACAGATGCTCTTAACAGAACATTTACAATGTTTGGTAGTTCTTTATTTTTAATGATGAACAATGTTTATCAATCTTCAATGAGCATTACTTCAGATATTATGAAGGGTCCTAAAGGTTGGAAGAACATAAAAAGAGAAACTGCTCGTAAATTTCTTTTAAATTATTCTTTAGCAAACGTTGCGTTTACTGCAGTGTCATATGCACCTGCATTACTTCAGGGTAAAGACGGAGAAAAAGATAGAGCATACAAAGCGTTGAGAGATGCAGCTTTGGGACTTAACCTAATCTACGCTATACCTGTTATGGGTTCTGCAATTGAAACGTTAATATCTTACATTGAAAAAGATAGAAAGCCTATATCTGATGTTGTAAACCCTTTAACATCTGTTTTTAGAAAGATGTACAAGAGTATGAAAGATGTCAGTGGTCCTGATGGATTAGTTCAATCAGCAAGAGTATTGTTAGAAATTTACTCAGGAATGCAACTTGATGCACCAATAGGATTAATAAAACTTCTTGGAGGTAGTGGAGACTCGGAAGATATGTATGATGCACTTGGTATCACACCATCTTACAGACCGGGGTATGGGCAAAGCAAAACAAAGAGTAAGACTATAAAGAAGAAGTCAACTAAAGCTGAGTCTAAAAGAACTATAAAAGCTATTGACCCTGATTTATATGAAGAGTTGTATGGGAAAGAAAGACCTACATACGATGCTGAACAAGAAGTAAAAGCAATGAAGAAAGAGATTAGAGATGAAGTTAAGAACTCATTAAAGTGATGATGAAAGAAGATGGATTAGGTCTATACCTTCTGATACTTTTAGGTAGCCTATTTCTTTTGATATGGTTTGTTTGTTTGCGAAATCAGTTACTTTAGGAAGGTCTCTATGGGACCATTCTATTTCATATTGTTGCAAATAAAAACCCCAAACACCTTTAGGTGTGGAGTTTATGTATACCGGGACCGTGTCATAAGTTTTGCTACGTTCCATTAAAGCATTGTATTTCTTTCGTTCAATGATTAATTCATCGTAATGTTTTCTTCTACACTTTAATTCTATATCCATCTTGTATGTAGATGAATAGCAATCGTACCTACTATTCGATAACGTTGTAGGGTCTAAGTCGTGTATGAAGTTTTCTTTTATAAAGCTAAATAACTGCTGCTCCGTAGCAATCATCGTGTAGTCATATGTCATCCTCAATTGATATTGATATATCCTTTAAGATAGACTGCAACAATTTGATTTGTTGTTTTAAAACATCAAAGTCTCTGTCAATTAGAGCCTCGTATATTTCATTAGTAGAGTCGTGAATATTGTCCATCAGGTAGTTGATGTGAGCGATACGTTCTTTGTCATACGCTGATGGGTCAGGAGCCATTCTATAAGGGTTCTTTTAATCTGTTTTTAGAGTCCATTGTTTGCAAGAACAATGTTCCCAAGTTTGGGTTAATAGTTTTAATAGCTAAATAAATTCTACGAGATGTCTTCTTAACTTCCTCTTTATCTTTTTTTGATGAGTCAGTTCCAAGATGACAGTGCATACTACAATCCATTTCAAGAAGCCTATCTTGCTTTTTATCATTGGACCAAGTCTTATACGATAGCACTTTATCTATGTCCTTTGTCGTAAACACCATTGTAGAATTGATTTAATTTATGCAAAGTTACGTCTTCAGTTCCGGGTCGAGTTCTTTCTTGTATAACTTTAAAGAGTTCGCTAAACCTTTTGTCTTTTTCTTGGAATTCTTGTAGACGTAATTTAACCTTTTCTGTTTCCGAAGATAGTTCTTTGTTTCTAATTCTCAAAGAAATTAGTTCTTTTTTTAGTTCATTTTCTGAAGCATAATATATTGGGTCGTATTCTCTGTTGAATTCTGATTTGATTTTTTCGTAATTATTTCTCAACACTACGTCTGTTTTAACATACCATTTAAAGTTTTTAAAGTAGTGTAACACTGTTGCGTGGTTCATTAACATTGATTTAGCAATAACACTACACCCGTACCCTTGCTCGTTAAGGATAGTGGAGTATATCATTTTTGCGTTTACAATATGTTGTACACGACTTCTGTCTTTTCGTACATCAACTCCTAAGAGAGTTTTCACTATGGTCCGGAGATGTTGGAACTGTTCCTCCTTCAAGTATAAAGTTTCGAATTGGCTCATATTTATTTATGTATGATTTGATTGAATTGTTATTTGATATAAAGTCTAAGTATTCTTCAACGTCTATTTCGTTAAGGTCTACTAATATAGGTCTTTCGTTTTCTTGTTTTAAATATTCTACTACAAAAAATATAGGTTCAGTCTTTTTAATTACACCTGCTACCTCTTGACTCCAACCATTTTTTATAGGAAGGTAGTCCATTACTGCAACAGTCTGTCCAATTATTATTGATGCATCGTCTACTTCGTAGTAACCCAATTGTTCATAGAACCAATCGTCTACTTCGTATGCTAAATCATCCTCTAAAAACTTCAGTTCTAAATCCATATTTCTCTAATTCTTTAAGTCTATATTTTTGCAGTTCTGACACTTTTCCTTTTGGTGTCTTTACCTCACTAAAGATTACATTAGAGTTGGGTGGTATAGCAAGTATATCCGGTATACCATTCTTATTTGTCTTGACTAATTTTAATACATAATATCCTTCAGCTTCTAATTGCTTAATTCTTTTTGATTGTATTTGTTGTTCAGTCATCCGTTCTGTCTGTAATCCTCAAAGAATCCTATTGCTACAATGAGGTTCATACTTAATGAAGATGCAATTTCAATAGCATCGTGATAGTTATGTATAGATAGGTGTATGTGACCTACTATCCAAAAAGGTATTGCTAAGTTTTGACTTATCCAAATAACCAAAAATCTTAAGAACCTCATATAGCAAAGATAAAATATTTTATTTGAAATTATATTTATAGTTATGTCTTTCAACCTCTATCTTTTGATTCGCAAAACAATTCATTCCATTTATATGACTATCAGTAGGCACAAAGTAATGCCATCTTTTTAAGCCGGGAATATAATAGAAAAAAAATGCTGCTCTTTTTCCCGTATTCTTTTCATAAATAACAGTTGCAGTATGGTCACTTGTTGGTATGATTTCCTGCACACTAAAGGTCTCTTTGTTATAGTTGTTCTTTCTTTCTTTATTAGAATACCTTCTGCAAACTTCATCAGTAAATTCTTTTAATTCTTTAGCTATACCCTTGTTCATATTATCTTTTTAAAATGATTTACTGTAAAGTCTTTCTTCTTTGATACTGCTTTATAGATGTCTTTTTCTATTCCACCTTTTGCAAATATCCAATATACATCTGACTCTAATCTATCCTTAGTTGTCATCCTATCTCTTGACTGCCAATAACTTGTAGCACTAAAGTCTATGTTGTAATATACAAGTGCCTTTGCTTTTCGTAAGGATATACCCTCACGACCTGACACAATTTGTAAGGCTATAGACTTACTTGTGTCTTCAAAGACACTTAGTTCTGTACATAGTTGGTCTCCGTATATTTTCTTAAGTGCATTTAGTTCTTCTTTAAACTTATAGAAGATTCCAATCTTTACATCTGCAAAGTTGTCGTGTATGAATTGTGCTTTAGAATAATCTATAATAGTTGAGTTGCCTGACTCAAACTTAATAGTTCCTGAGTATAACTGATGAAGCTTCATCATAAGCTTTACGGGAGTGTCTCCAAGTATAACTTCTTCCTTCCCCTCTACTACCCTATGTTTTTTTAATTGAGCCGTAAGCTTCTTTGTAATCGGCTCAACGTCTACCTCAAGTATGTGTTCACGGGTGTCTACTTTAAAACCTGCTTCTTTTTGTGAATATGATATAGTGTATGGTTTCATATCATCAATAATTTTTTGATGCCCATCGTGGTAATCGTTTATGTAAAGAGAATTGATTTTTCTTTGCTTAACGTTTACATACTGTTTAGAAAACTTATAAAAGTTTACAAAGCTTGAGAAAGGATTCCCCTTTATTCCAAACACTTGATGGTACATCTGACTATAAGATTCAGGAGTAGGTGTGCCTGATAATAAAATTACATTTGGGTTGTCTGACTTTTGCAATAGTTCTTTTACCTGCTTGGCACGTTTGCTTGGTTTAGGAAACGCTCCCATACTGTGTGCCTCGTCTAATATCACTAAGTCAAATACCCCCTCTACTTTATGTAATGATTCATAGTTTATAATTGTAATACTAAAGTCAGGGTTAAGCAAATCATAATCATTTTCTATGCTGCTGATTGCTTTTTTCTTGGTGACAAATAAAACATTTTTTTTATTCTGAAGTTTAGCTATGCCTAAACTTGTTAATGTCTTTCCCGTTCTCACCTCCATTGTCAAGTATAGAAATCCTTTTAGTATAAGTATCTCGCTTCCTTTAACAATTATTTTTCTCTGATATTCTCTAAATTTAATTTTGGTTTTTTTGTTTTCCATTCTGTCTTTATAATATGAAAGACTGTCGACTGCTCTTCGTTCTACTATTTCAGAATGTTCGTAGCATCTCTGCTCAATCATCACTGCATTCTTTCCTCTTCCGGATTTTACTAATTTGGTTTTGAATACAATCCCGTGTAGTAACTCTGACTGACGATACATCATCTCGTCTGAGTAGCCGGGTATTCTATCCATTACATAATCTCCTTTTCCTGAATATATCTTTGTAACGCTGCACATCTTCTGTAGTCTTCTTGTTCTGTGAAATAATTTAAAATCTTTTTTAGTTCTGTAATGTTTGGAAACCTTTTGGCTATGTTGTGAGCGAAGTATGGATACTTACCATCTACTATCTCTTCCCAATCATAATCAAGTATAATAATATTGAATGAATTGAGCATAGCCATATGAACCTTGTCTATCATAGGTCCATAGTTTCTTGTTTTACTTTTGGTTTTACGATAGTGAACCATCTTCCGTTCATATCTCTACCTTCAAGTGGCTGAATGCCGGTTGTAAATAATCCAAACGCTACTAACCATCTGTAGAATCTTGTTCTACTTATTGTCATCTTAGCCTTTGGTCCGTAATCAGGATACTCTCCAATGAAGTCGAAGTATAAGTCTTGCATCATAAGCTTTGTGTCTATTCTTAGCTTATCATTTTTCTGATGACCCTCAATAAGTCCACACCATTCAATGAAGTCGTGTGATGTCTGTGCAGATAGTTGTCTTATTTTTAGGTTGACAAACTTACTCTTAACTAATCCCGTGTTTAAATAATCTTGTAGGCAGTAGGTCATATAATTATCAAAGAGACACCACTCATCTTCATTCCACTCTGCAAAGAAGTGCTTCTTAAACTCATCAATTGGAGTAAAGTTTTTATTGTAGTGTTGGTGAAGTTCAATCTCCCATTTTCTCCTTTCAAAAGAATTACCTGCACCTTTGATTGCGTAGTTGGTTGTGATTGCAATCTTTGGTGACTTGCTAAATGGAATCTTTATCGCATCCTTATTCTTTTTCTCAAGAGTCAAACCCTCTGTCACTACACTAAATAATCTCTCGAAATCAAAGTGCTTCTTTACATCATCAAAACATAATATCTGTGTGTCTGCTGATACTAACTGATATGGAAATGATTTCTCAAAAGCGAATGCCTTACCATCTATCACTACTAATTTTTTCATCTGAGACAATGCATTCATAAACAAACCTTTACCCGTACCACCTTCAGGGTTGTCTGATATAACCTCATCATTAAGTATGATTGCCGGGCAGTAACTTAAATTTTTATATCCGTGCATCATATACCCAATTGTACTTTCCATTGTCTTAACTCTGTCCTTGTCGTTACCACAGATGTTACCAATAAATATTGAGTAGTCACAAACCTTCTCATCACATATTTTAAACTTACGATTGATGATGTGGTCCTTCCATACATAACCTCCTAAATCAAGATAGTCTATTGGTTCTATAGTACCCTTTGATATTTTTACTGCACAGTTCTGATAGTACAAGTAAGCCGAGTCTTTTGTGTCCTCTATAAAGTAGATGTCTATTGTTGATAGTAGAGTAAGAAACTCTTCTCTAAAGAATCTAACTTGGTCTGCAAAATAATTGTATACACTTAAGTCCTCAATCTCTTGTAGATAATTAAGAACATAATCTTTGATTTCTTTTTCTGATGTGTGGTCTATAAGATTGTTTGTTACCTTAACAAAAACATAATTCTTACTACCTTCGGGACAATACTTATAAAACCCATTGTCTTCTAAAAACTTTTTAAATGAGAAGTGTACAATTTTTATAACTCCCTTATCACTCTTCTCCCAAAATGTTTTCTTTGCTTGTTCCTTTTCAATGTTACTTACAATGTGGTCTATTGATTCTGTGTCTAATCCTGATTCACTAAGCTGACTTTTGATTTCTTTTTTAGATACTCCCTTTCTAAGTTTATCTTTTATTATCTGAAGTCTCTCATCATCTTGGTAATATTTTGTTCCGTGGTTAGCCGTGTTGCTATAGGCACTATCAATTGTTCTGCTGATTTCTGCTTGACTAAATCCATTACCAATATATCTGTTTAATATGTATCCGGCTAATGACTTTGCAATTCCATAATCATTAAATGCCATTGCTAAAACAAAACAATTTTGATTACGCTGCCCTTCAGACATTGGGTATTTTTTCTCCCACCACTTTACAAGTATCTCAACAATCTTATTCTCATCTGTAATTGGTATAGTCTGTTGGTCATTGTATCTGTTTACCTCTTGGTATTCTGTTTCTGATATTGTATCCCATAGTTGTGAGTTCTGATTGACAAAAATTAATGGGTCATATGATTCATAACAAACTCTTGATACGTTCTTACACATCTTATCAAAGTAAGGTGAGTCATAATATTTTTGAAGTGAATTAAAATACTTTGTGTGGTTATCTGAAAGTGCAGGTATCTTAACTAATACTTTTAGTCCGTTGCCTGACGGAGATATAAATACTGAATAAGTATGTGGGTCCTTTGTTAGGTTCTCTTTATGTTCGAGTAGTAGCTTTTTCTTTTCGTAGCCATCGAAGTCCAAACAAATAATACCTGAATGCTCAACGATTGCCGAGTCTTTTCTTTTGGTGAATGTTCCTGAAAAACAAATAGCCGGTAAGAGTTTCTTTAACTCGTTACGTTCTGACTTGTCTTTAGTTGTTCTGATTTCTTTTACAAGCTTCTTAGTTGCTCCATCCTTTATTCTCTCTAAGACTACACCTACCTCTCTATGAAAAGGTGTCTCTGTTTCCTTAATGTTTTTAAATATTGTTATAGTTTCTGTCATACGAATGTTGATTAAATGCTGATTTGATTTTTGTAACTAACTGATAGTCAGTAGTTATGTTGATTATGTTGATTTTTTCTCTTGATATGTAAAGAAAAGAAAAATATATTGATAAAAAAAATATAGTGGTAGAAAACTTTATTGTTGCCACCACAACATAGTAGGTATAAAAAAGAAGGGAGCATTGCTCCCCTCTTTAAACCTTGTGTCTTTGAAGACACTTAGAATGGTAAGTCGGCATCAACCTCCTTAGCAGCTTCCTGCTTTGGTGAGTTGTCTGCTTTTGGTTTAGCCTCCCAAGTATCTAATTCACAATAGTAGTTGCCTCCTTTTGCTCGTTTGATATCAAGATTTACCCAACCGTTTTTAGCGTTAGCTTTTAAGAAAGCCATTGCCTCATCGACCTTAATTGATTGCTTCCCTACTACAAATTCAGGAGCGTTGTCGTTTCTCTTAAATGAGAAACCATCTGCGAAAACTTTTTCGTCTGCCATTTTAATTGATTTTAATTGTTTGTTCCAATTGATTAATAATAGTGAGGATTAAGTTATCCTTTTCCTCTCGAGTCTCGCAGTCTATTGGAACTTTAAACCACTTAACTCTTTTTTTATTTTTAAAGTATCGCCTCAACATAATATTCATTGATATCATATTCCGGTTTCTCTCCAAAAAATTTCTTATAAACTTGTATTGCTCTATCTACTTTCTCTTCTCCACGTTGAAGAAATTCTTCTGATGGTTTAAAGATTCCAAGTTGCAAGTTAGTCTTATCTACAACATAAAACACCAACGGCTTACCAAATAATTGTTGGTAGATGTAGCACTGACTATCGTAATTATACTTCCTTGCACTCCACTTAAAGTCCGATATAGAACTTGTGGTCTTCAGGTCAATTAGTTTGTCATTACAAACGATGTCTGCCTTTCCTTTCCACTTCATTCCTTTTATCTCCATAATAGATGGAACTTCATACTCATTACCTTCCTGACGAATGCCTTCAAAGAATGGCAAGTTACCCATCATTGCTTGAACGCAATCACGAATCTCTTGTCCTTCCTTCTCCAACATAATGATTCCGTTAGATGCTTGTTCCTTGTATGCCTTCGTGTTTCTTGATGACACTCCAATGAACTGAGTTTCCTCTGCCTTCTCCGGCTCAAGGATTAGTTGATGAAAGTATCTTCCTTTATGAAAGTTTACATTATCATCTTGAGGTTTACCAAACATAGTTGGGTTACTTAATAGTGTACCGATGTCTGAGTTAGATAAGAACTGCTTACCAAACTCCCCATAGTATTGGGCATCATCTCTTAGTTTTTCTATAGACTCTTTCATTTGATTAAGTTTTTGATTTCATTCTTAGCCGATGCACTCAAGGTGTACTTTGTTCCAATCTTATCACATAGTTTCTTAAACCCTAATGATTTATTCTCTACACAAAAGTTTGCCATAGCACTCCACTTCTCATCTGATACATCTAACTTAGGTTTGCTTGGTGTCTTTGAAGACACTGACTTCTTAGCAGTTGGTTGAGGTTCAGTTGTAGTAGTTGGCATATCTTCTCCTGCATAGATATAGATTCCCATTCCAAACATTGCAAGATTCTTAACTAAACATCTCATCAAAGTTTTATTGATGTCAAATGATGTTGCTGCTGCCACTTGCTTTTCTCCGTACCTTGTTTGATATGAGTAAGCTACCTTACGCATTGCCTGATTCTTACTATCCATTACCGGCAACCACATTGATAATGTTTCTCCGTTAATAGTTACATTGGTTTCACACATAAAACCTAATGCATCATCATAGACGTATGGGTTTCCTTGCTCATCCTTAATGATTTCATAAGTTGCATCAGGACAAACCTTTTTAGTTTCTCCCCAAGCATATGCCCAAGATAAATAAGTTAGTCCGTTTTTCTTTTCAACGAATTTGTTTACGTTGATAGCAGATAGTTTCTCAAACGTTGTCTGCTTTTTTTCTGTCGATTTTGTCGCCATAATTTAATTGATTTAATTTTGAATTGATTTCTGAATACTTACTTAGTATTCTTTCTCTACTTGATTTTAATATTCCTATCTGCTTCTCAGACTTTTTATCATTGATGTACTCTTTAATACGTTGCTCAATGACATCAAGCTTTGAACGATAGTTAGACAAAGATAAGACAAAGACTCCATATCTCCAACCTTTTTCCTGAAAAGATTCTAATTCTGTAGCGTTTACTCTTACATAATAATCTCCACCTTTCATTGTATTTAATAGCTGAATTGTCCCGGTCTGTGTGTCTTTAACAATTTTAGCACCATAGACCATTCTTGATTCATAACCATCTCCATCCAATGATATAGCGTAGTCATCTTCTTTTGCCTGATTGAATATGTCTTCCAAGTTATACTTCATTTAACACTGATTCTATTGTTTGAATATAATCTACATCACTTTCAAGTTTATTTTTTACTTGAGATATTCCGTGGTGTATTGATGAATGAGGAATAACATATCCGTTTTCTGCCATATACTCTTGGATATACACCAAACGCATTGGTCTAACGTGACATAAGTAATATAGCAAATGCCTCGCATCTACTACATCTCTTCGCTTTGTTTTGGTAAATAACATTTCTTTGTCAATTCCAAAAAGGTAGCAAACCTTGTCTACATACTTGTTAAAAATTGTCGCCTTCACTTGATTTTGATTTTAATTTATCCTTAGACGTTGGAGAAAATATTTCCGACCAAGCCACAAAGATTTCGTTTAATACTTCAGAGTGTTTTTGTTTGTGATACTGAGCCTCTCGGTAGTTATCATCAAGGAACTCGCCTAAAGTTTCCGAGTCCTTTTCCCTTTGTTCTTCGAACATTTTTTTTGATTTTGACATATGATTTGATTTTGATTAATGAATTATAAAGATAGTTAAAGTATATTGTTTGACCAAATTTAGTCTAACTTTTTTTTGAACTCTTTTAACTCTTCTTTTTTTAGTTGGACCTTGTAAAGTATTAGGTATCCAATCAAGTCAAGAATTGTATCCTCCGTCTTGTCGTTGATTCCAACCGTCTTTATTCTGCTTAGTTTATCATCTATCCTTGCAAGAATTCCCTCCTTAGGTGATAGCTTAGAAAAAATTTTAGGTGGCTCGTTAGCCGTGTCCCCGTATGCTTTGTTTTTTTCAAGCAGCAGCATAACTACTTCTCTGCCTACCTCTTTAATTAAGTCTTCTGTTTTCATATTGATAATTGATTATACATAAACTCTTCTACGATACTTAGATTCAATGAGCGTTTGCCTTGCCCAATGCCTGATGGTCTGTATAAAAACTTTCCATTCTTTAACATCTCTATGTAGTTGTTGTCTTCATACATAATAACATCTGTTGTGTAAGGATGTAAAATTGATACATCATCTACTGCTTGTATCTTTTGAATTTGTCCGGTGTTTATAAATGATTTGATTGATTGCATATTAGTTTTTAAATAATTGGTTACACATAACTTTTTCAGCACCTGCCAATGTCTTGTATGCTTTTTCTTTCCAAACATATTTCCACTCTTTTTTTTCTTTGTTTGGCTGAATTTTTTCTATAAAGTTGAAGCCTAAATAAAGATAAACTTCGACCACAAAATCATTAAGCTTTGGTGGATTGGCATACAATCTTAAAAAGATTGATGGCTTTATTTTTCTTCTTGTCATACGATATTCTTTTGCTCCGTATGTTTCGCTATCCATTGCTTGTTGAACTTTCTGAATAGCAACCTTGTTGTCTGTGCCTGAATCAAGTTTTAACTCAAGCAGATGCTCACGCATCAAATGTTTCATATTCATAATATGTTAGTTTACTTCAGACACATTACACTCAATCACATCGCCCACTATTCGATGATTGTGTAATACGCTGACTTGTTTGTTTTGTGGGAGATTGTTTAGCAGTCCTTCTTCATTCACAACCAACATCTGACCTTCGGGTAAATAAACGAATTCGATGTAGCCTTGAACTAAGTCCTGCATTTTTTTTAATGTGGAGATATCTACATTCGGTATGATTTCCCCACTTGATTTTAATAGTCTTGCCATTTGATTTTATTTAATTGATTTATACGAAAGTACGAATTTTATTAGACGTTTCAAAATTTTATGTCTGATATTTTAGCGTACCAATAACCTCCTTTTAATATTTTATCTGCCTTATGAAACCAAGATGGTTTAGCCTCTTGCGTATGCTCAAGGTGGCTGATTAACATATCAAGTCCTGACTTAACTCCCTGATGTTCTGCTGATGTATGGCTATCGTTGACCCATTCATCATCTGCTTTAATGTCTGCTGCGATTCTTTTAATTCTGCTTAATTCTATTTTCATTTTATTGGATTTAAAAAAGGGATGTGTCTTTGAAGACACACCCCGGGTTATTAATTTATTACTTGTTAAACTTTAATATTTCATCTTCTTTAAACCAACCACCACAAGATGAGCAGTAGTAGTTGTGAAACATATCGTGTTCTACATCATTGAAACAATCAATACAAGTTGGTGTCTCTATCGTTGGAAAGTCATTGTCATCCCAACCAATGTCTATAGCTTGATGATTCTCTGTGGTATCATAAGTTGGCTGAACATCTTCGAATGTAAAACTTCGCTGAGGAAATGTCCTTGTCTGTTTGTAATCGCTATGCATTTCTGTATTTGAATTGATGTCTTTTGGATTAAAGTATATCCAACAATTCAATGTGCGATTCTTTAACTTAACCGGTATCTGAACTCTTCTGTACCATTGTGGATGACCCTCAAGTTGGTCAACCTTTTTAAGTTGCATATCACTTACCTTGAATACATCAACCACAACATTGTGACCTACACCTTTCTTGTTAACTAAGTATGGCAACCCATCAACGATTAAAGGATACTTGTCTTGTGTCTTCCCTCTTCCTATGTGTTTAGCATTGGTAAGGTAAGAGTAGTAGTTGCTATAACCTTTCTTTAATGTTCCATACACTGCAATCAAATTGTCTTGCAGTACGTTTGCTTTTGAATACCAAATCCCATCACGATATGTATACATATTACGATTGTAAATTTGGAATGAACGAGTACGAACATTAACTGAAACAAACCTTGAATCGTATTGCTCAAGATGTGACTTCCAATGTCTGCGATTCATTGCACCAAGATTAATTGCTAATGCTTTTGAATCACATAACTCTGCGTTACCAAGACCTTTGATTGTTCCATTCATCATAAGGTATTCATCTTTGTTGTTGCCACATACAAACGGATGCGTGTTTGCTTTGTTGACTGCACCAATGGTAGCATAACGAAAGTGAGCAATGAATGGTCGCTTAGTTATAAGTTTGCGATAGTCTTTTGATTTGTGGTAAGTTACCTCAAAGGTATCCAACCAAATGATTCCTAATCCGTGAGGATTAATTTTTGATGATGTCTTTGCTATCTCTTCAGACATCACATTGTTTTTCTGTTTAATAATAATTACACACATAGTGATTTGAATTTGCGAGGAGTGTCTTTGAAGACACTGACCTCTGATTAATAATTGATTGTACAAATATAAGACTAAATTTAGACATAGCCTAATTTAATCTAATAATTCTTTTTGAACTCTTTCCCAATAGATTTTTGTTGACTTCTTCTTGTGTCCTCTTGGTCCACCATTCCATTTTCTTGCAACGATTTCGAAGAACTCTAATTGGCTTAAACCTAAACAACATTCAACCTCTTCAGCCATTATGTCAAACATATCAATTGACTTCTGTCTGTTCCATCTGTCATCCATTTCGAACTTGAGATTGACCTTGTGCTTCCTGAGGATTCTGTTTACTTCCCTGACCATTATTGGTCTAATTTGTAGACAACCGACTGCCTTTTCTTTTTTGTGGTATGCTGAATCATTACCTCTTGATTCTACATAGATGACTGCGTTAACGAAATCATCCCAAGTTATTTTATGTTCCACTATTACCGGAACTGTGTCCACTGTATTTGCTACGGTGTCTGCTGATTGTAAAAGAAGGGAAGGAATTTCTTCCCTCCCGACTTCTGCAGTTTGTGTCTTTGAAGACACATCACTGCCCACATATCCAACCACAGATAATGCTGATAGTAATATAAACTTTTTCATTCTGATTTGATTTGGTTATCTTCTTCTAAGAATACTTCATCCAAGTAGTATCCTTTTGTTCTGTGTATGTAAGCTATGAAATTATCCATATGCTTTTTGTCTTTAAACTCCTTGGTCAATGTCCAAAGAGATTTTCCTCTGCCGTAAGATATCTTACCGGTTTCGAATTGTAATGTAGCTTTCATATTATCTTGATTTTACTGCCGTTAATTTTTCTCGTTTTATCCAAGGGAATTGTTCTATGTTCTGACTATAGATTCTATCTACTGCTTCCCATTTAGAATGTGCAGGTATAACTTTAATTAGCTTACCTGCATATCTTACCTTATAGTAGTGTTGTCTTTCCATTACGATTGCTTTCTTGCTTGTAATGCTAATCCTATGGTCATTACCATAAGGAAAGCTAAGAACAATGTGATAACTCCGGTAGCAATATATTCTGTAACGTAATTGGCATCTAAAAACAACTGCCATAACATTCTGAATACTTGTGAAAACACAAATAGAATTACTACTCCAACTAAAACTTCTGAGATTAATCTTGATACTTTTTTCATCTTATTTTATTTTATTTGATTTCTGTTTCATCCTTTTGGAATCATCAGCCGGAATACACATTCCGATACAGAAAGCAGTTTTACATCTTGCTTAGGATGTTGTTTGTTATGGTCTGTATCCATTGGTTAACAAATCTCTGTCGTACCATTTCTGTGCATCCAATCTTCTCATTGGGTCACAGAACGCAATCACATCACGATTTACTTTGTGAGTAATAATCATCTTGCGAAATGATTTCGATAAAGACATTATCTCAGTTACTTTAGACTCATCGTTTGAGTACATTGACTTCACGATTGGAGTAACTTTTTTGAGGAATGTGTTATGACTTCCGTTTGGATTGTTAATTGAGAAATCAAGTAATTCATACATCAACTCGTATCTTCTCATCATCTGCTTTACAGATTGGAATCTGCTTGGTAATCTAAACTCTACGCAGTTACCTTTTACAAGAATAACTTTGTATCTACCACCACCCCACATCATAGATTCTGTTGTGTCTGATGGCATCAATGTCATATTACCTCTGCAGTAAGAATTGTTTAATCTCTTACGAAACAATGCCATTACGATTCCGGCATTCTTACGAACTGCTTCAAGTAAATCATCTCCACTCATACCTTGAACTGCGATTGTGATATGACCACCACAATTTCTATCGCTTGGACTCTTGCTATCTTCAATGATGTTTCTTGCTTCATACATCATATTGAAGACTTTGTTTCTCCACTTACCACTTGGTAGTAATGGAAGAATGTTTGTTACTGCTTCATAGCCACAAGAAGAATCTCTTTCGAATCCACAAAACAATGGATACTCTTTTACTGCACCTCTGTGCAATCTTGCCTTTTCAACTTCCATTCCAATAGTGAATTTTGAATCGTAGTTACCATCTCCTAAATCTACAAGGTTACGTTTCTGTGAAGACTTCAATGCTTTAATATCTGAAGACTTAGCACCTTTCGACATATCTCTGAAAGATGGCTTTCTGTGGTAAGAAGACATAACTCCTCTATCTCTTCTTCCCTCTGTTGTGTATTGAATTTCTGTACTCATAATATCTGTGGTTTTAGATTGTGTCTTTGAAGACACTATTATTGATTAATTGAATTTTGTAAAAACTGAATTGCGTTTGCAATCTCTTCTAAATTGTTACCGGATACATTTCCTTGGTCATCAATTCTAATAGATAGATTTGTTCCGTTTGGATTCTTGTATGTCATTACGAATTGGTAATTAACTCTTTCCGTTTCAACAGATGCTTCAGCAATTACTTCTGCTTCTGCTTCAGCAATTTCTTCTTCTGTAGCATCTTCGCTAACTTCAATAGTAGTTAAATCTATTGTTCTACTGAACTCAAGTAATCCGGCAATTGAACGATTTGCATCTGTACCGATTGCATCACATTGTGTATTGAATGCATCTACTATTCTTTGGTCAAGGTTAGCTACCTTGATTAGCTTGTAGAAGAATGACTTCTGATATCCAAATACTTTGTTACCAAATTCTTCTTTGTTCCATTCTATGCCCTCTTCAAGAAAGATAGCTTTCGCTTCATCACTACCGAACCACTCTACTGCTTCGCCAATTAGCTTTGCAAGTTTTGTTGTGTGATTGAATTTGCTCTTGTGAGCATTGTCGATTGAACGCTGAATGCGTTTTACTTCATTTAGTTTCAGTGATTCTTTCACTGATGGCATTCTTAAGAATGCATTTTCGATTTCTAATAATTGACTCATTGTCTGTTAATTTTAAGTTAAATAATTGATTTTCAGTTACTTAGGGTTGTTCGAGACTCTCTCTTTCCCTTTGCATACTGCAATATACACAATTCTTTTCTAATATTAGTCTAATTCTATGATAAACTTTGTCGCACTCTTTTCTCTTTCTATTTACGCAGTTTTGTTTGGTGTAATAAATCTTCGCACAGATGTTAAGCAAAGTCTCTTTGTGTCTTCAAGGACACTATTACAATAGCTTTTCCTCAAGGATTGGAGGAAAGGAGAGGAGGATACAAGGAGGAGGAGAGAAACAGGACCTGTTGAACGCTACAGGATATGCAGCAGCATAGCAGTTAGCACTGCTTTGCTACCGGCAGTCAAGTAGTCAGATAAAAAGCTAAAAAAATCCGGATGCGTCACTTGAAACGACCCCCCACCCCACCAAAAAAAAATCGGTTTCGGTTGTGGGTCCGGCTGCGTGTGCCCGGGGGGAACCTAAATAGTGAATACACCTAATAAAATTTTTGTATCTTTGGACAAAAGCAATAGATATGAAAAATAAATATCAAAGTATGGGAGGTCTAACTGTTAAAGACGGTAGACTAATCAACGATAGACCCACAGGAATTACAGGTATCGCTCAGGCTGCTCAGATAAAGAAAGGATTATACAGAGCAAAGAAAGTAGATATGATGGCTGACGGCATTGAACTTGCTGAAGGCAGAAAGAACTTCTACAGAATGTAGTTGATTTTGATTTGATTGATTGATGGAAAGAGAGGAGCATAATATGTTCCTCTTTTTTTTTGTACACCCACTTGGATTCGAACCAAGGACCTACTCATTAGAAGTGAGTTGTTCTATCCAACTGAACTATGGGTGCATTCAACATATCAATGTTAATTAGTATGTTGCTTTATTTTTTATAACTTACTCTATATCAATATCTTATTTTATTTATGTTGATTATGTTAAAAATATTCTATCATAGATAGATTAAAAAAAATAATAAATAAATAGTAGTAGTAGTATAGAGACTTAATGTTTCTTCATATTGTAATTTAGACGAATATTATACTAAGTGTTTATAAGGCTAAGATAAATATAATTCGTATCTTTGAGCAAATTAAATTAAATTAAAATGTCAGAGATAGGATACACCCCAAAGAATTTACAATTTGATAAGGAAGGTAGATACAAACTATTTAACGGAATAGAAAAAATTGCTAAAGCAGTTAAGTCAACCTTAGGACCTTCCGGTCAAACAGTTCTTATTGAATCACCAAACCACACCAACGGAATTACCGTAACTAAAGACGGAGTAACAGTTGCTAAGGCAGTAGCACTAATCGACCCTACCGAACACTTGGCAGTAAAGATTATGAAACAAGCTTCTGAGCGAACTGCTACACAAGCAGGTGACGGAACAACTACTGCTATTGTTTTAACTGAAGCAATTGTAAATGCAGCGAAACATATTATAAATGATACAAACAAGACAGATGTTCTTAGGGAATTAATTTCTATAACGAACACGATTGTTTCTGACCTGAAGGCTGAAGCCAAGGAAGTTACTGATAAGATGCTAAAAGATGTAGCCACTATATCTGCAAACAATGATGAAGAGTTGGGTTCTATTATAGCAGAGGTGTATAAAAGAGTTGGGACAGATGGTATAGTAGCCGTAGACAAATCTCAAACTTCAGAAACATATTATGAAACCACAAACGGATTAAAGATTCAGCGTGGTTATGAATCACCACTATTCGTTAACAATCAAAAAAAGGATGAATGTATTCTTGAGGATTGTTATGTATTGGTAAGTGATGCTCCAATCGAAAACATATTAAGTATAGAGAATATACTAAAACCAATTATACAAGGTAATAAAAAATTACTAATCATTGCACCAACCTCAACCAATGTAATAAATACATTAGCAGCTAATGTTATGAAAAGTAATTTGAAGTTGTGTACCATAGGTCCACCATCATTCGGATACAAGCAACACGAACTGATGCAGGATATTGCAATCAGCGTTGGAGCAACTTACTTTAGTGAGAAGACCGGAGATGATTTATCATTGATGACAGAACAAGATTTGGGTCACTGTGCTAAGGTGATAGTTAGTCGTGACTCAACGGTCATCATTAAAGATGATAGTAAAACAAATGAAGATGTAGATAAAAGAGTAGAGGAACTTAGGGTTGCTATTACAAATGAAAAAAGAAAAGAGGAGAAAGAATTTATCTTAAGTAGAATCGCAACACTCAATGGTGGTGTAGGTGTAATATACGTTGGAGGTAAAACAGACTTAGAACAAAAAGAACTGTATGATAGAGTTGACGATGCAGTATGTGCAGTACGCTCTGCTTTAGAAGAAGGTATACTACCCGGTGGTGGAATAGCTTTATATGGACAGTCTTTTAAATATGATACTACCACACCTGCAGGTGAGATACTTGGTAGAGCACTCCGTGAACCATTTTACACAATCTGTTCAAACGCAGGTCTAAATGATATTGATGATGTTATAGACAAAGACATTATACAAAAGGATAAGTCATATGGTTTAGATGTAAAGAATAGAAAGTGGGGAGATATGTACAAGATGGGAATTATCGACCCCGTGAAAGTTACAAGGTGTGCATTAGAGAATGCAGTATCAGTTGCAGTTACATTATTATCAACTAACGCTATTATTACAATGGCAAGAACATACGAGAACAAATGAAACCAATAGGACACTACATATTAATTAGACAAATAAAAGAAGAGATTAAGACAGAGTCAGGTTTGTTATTGTCTGCAGACGATGTATCTAATATAAGATACAAAAAAGCTAAGGTTGTTAAACCGGGAACAGATGTTTCTCATATTAAAGCAGACGACATAATATACTATGATTCAAGAGCAGGACACACAATGGTAATTAAAGACGAACAGTATACTGTTATTTCTGAGAGAGATGTTGTTGTTGTCGAATAGCTTTATTTAATTTCTTAATATAGTTTCTATACACTTTATCGGTATAGTTTGCTCCTTCCAAGAATAGAGGGTTTGAAGATTTACTTTCAGGTATTTCTTCGCCCTCTAATTTTTTATACACAGATGTTATCATTCTTTGAGCCTTGTATGATAACTGATACATTGCTCTACGCTTTCCATCTTTCTTTCTGAAAGAATCTATCCAACCTTCCTTCCTAAGTTTCTCGAACCTATTCTTGTTCCAACTTAGTAGTTCATCGAACTCATCAAAGTTATCTTTCGAAAAATATTTTTCGCTTCTTAAAAAAAGAAGCATCTCTAATTCTGCCTGAGTTATATTATATTTTTTCTTGACATAGTACCTTACTACTCGCCAATATTTCAAGTAATCAACCATTCAATTAAATTTAATATCTTTGTAACAAAGATACACAATATGGCAAAGGAGACCAAAAGAGCCTCAGAGCAAAAAGAAGAAAACATTTATAAGGAAGGAACTGCGAAAAATAAAACAGTTACTGACCTTTCTACTTTTAAGACCAATGATGTACAGAAGTGGACCAAGAAAAAAGGAGGCAAGAGAAGAGTTTCAAGTGGAGGCAATATAACTTTTGGTGGTTCAAAGCTTGGTACTAAAATGAGACTACAAAGAAAAAAAAATAATCGTTCAACAAAATAAATATAAATATTATGCCGGACCCAAAAGCAGAACTCAAAAAAGCTAAACAAGAAGCAAAAACTGCGAGACAAAACCAACGTGCTCAAAAAAAGTTAAAGAAAGCTGAAAGCAAAAAAACCTTAGGAAAATTAACAGGCAACAAAGTAAAGGTTGCAAAAGCTAATATCAAAATACAAAAGGTTAAGGATAAAGCTAAAAAGCAAGGAAGAGATTTAGGAACCCCATTAGCAAGAACATATTAATATGAAAACTAAAAGCAAACCATATTTCACACAAGCGAATAAATCAATGAAAGGTAAGCCTGAAAAATACGGACTACCTTCCAATAAGCAGATAGCTAATAGCGTATACGCAAAGTGTGGTAAAAGAAAATAACCTATGCCTAAAGATGCTTGTTATAGAAAAGTAATGAAGAGTTACGGCAAGTGGTCGGCTCGTGCTGCACAAGCAACTGCTAAGTGTAGAAAAAAAAGTGGTAAGGTTAGAAAAACCAAAGCAGGTTCTAATCTAAAAAGGTGGGGTAAAGAAAGATGGATAGATACTCGTACTAACAAACCTTGTGGCACAGGAGGTAAGAGTGAATATTGTAGACCTTCAAGAAGAGTGTCTTCAAAGACACCGGTTACCAAAAAAGAAATGTCTTCAAAGACATTAAAGAAAAAGCAATCTGAAAAAGCAAGGATTGGAAAACAAGGAGCCGGAGGTAGAAAAGTTAAATCAGTTAGAAGAAAATAAAAAAATATGAGTTGTAAAGGGTTATCAGGTAGGAAATTAAAAAAATGTATGAAGACTTATGTCAAGCAATCGACAAGGCAGTTCCCTACATTTAATCAAAAGACAGATACTGTAAGCACTACAATCGCTTCTAACTCTGTAAATGGTGTAAGGTTTATGAGAGATAAAACTCGTAATCCTAAAATAAAAAAAGAATTAAAAAATTCTATTTCAAAACCTTTGCTTGTAAAAGCAAATGATAAGAACGACAGACACCCTTATAAACTAAAGACACATAGAAAAAAGAATTAATGGCAACACCAAGAAAGGGAAAAGCGAAAGTAAAGATTACCTCGTCAGGTAAGAAAGTTAGTTACGGTCAGGCAGGTAAAGCAAAAGGTGGTGGACCAAGGGTTAAGCCGGGTACATCTAAAGGTGATAGCTACTGTGCAAGAAGTTTAGGTATAAAGAAAAGATTGTCTGCTAAAAAAAGAAATAATCCTAATACACCAAACAACCTTTCACGAAAGCGTTGGAAGTGTTCAGGTGCTAAATCAAAAAAATAAGCAACAAAAATATTAGTATATTTGTAAAAAATAAAGTTATGGGTAGACTCTTTGTAAAAATAGGATTGTGGATGCAGTCAGTATGGTGCAAATTTCAGTGTTGGTGGAATTGGTTAGTTTCTAAACTAATGTTTAGTGTTGATTCTTGTCCAAATAAACTATGTACTTGTAAAAAATAAATCAATGAAATCAAAAGGACTCGGAGATACCGTAGAAAAAATAACAACTGCCACAGGCATCAAACAAATTGTTGAAGCCGGAGCCAAAGTTTTAAAAAGAGATTGTGGGTGTGGCAAAAGGAAAAAAACTTTAAACGAAAAATTTCCTTACAAAAACCAATAAGATATGGCAACAAATAAAACACAAGGATATCAAGCACTTAACATTGTCACTTCAGATAATGCTAACGTACCATACACGGTAATTAGACGTAGTGGAGATAATGACGGAATTTCTACTAATCAATTAATTGGTGAGTCTAATGCAGAGTTTATAAAGAACGGAGTAAAGGCAGGTGACATTGTAGTTAATACAAGCAATAATGTTTCAGCTACGGTAACTGCATTAGTAGACCAAGAAACATTGACACTAAATGCTGACATCTTTACAAATGTAGGAGGTACAGAAAGATACACAATATACGCAGCAAGTGCAGTTGATAATTATCAAGATGCAAACAACGGATGTGTTTTATATATTGGTACAGGTGGTGCAGGTAAAGACTTAAATATAACTCCATTGGCAAATCAATTGCCTGTAATTTTCAAGAATGTAAAAGAAGGTTTCTTTCCTGTACAAGTAAAGAAGGTTTGGAAGACATATACAACTTGTGAGGATATTATAGCACTTTGGTAAGATGGAAAAATTAACTATAGGAATAACAATTAGTATATGAAAAACTATTGGGTACATACAACCACTTGGGGTGACATCGCTTTTAATTACAAACTAAAACCTAATGAGTAGTTGGATGGGAGATATAAAGATGTACCTTCTTAATATAGGTACTTTTGCGATTTCAATGTCGCAGATAGATATGATTTTAAAAATCACGCTGCTAATCCTTTCAGTGGGGTACACGGCTCAACGTTGGTACTTGTTGGACAAGGAGCGTAGAGAAAAAAACAACAATGAAAATTGAAAAACTTATAGTCCATTGTTCTGCAACTCGAGAAGGTCAACACATAACTATTGATACTATAAGAGATTGGCACGTTAATGGTCGTGGATGGAGAGATGTTGGATACCATTACATCATATACTTAGACGGTACAATAAAAAAGGGAAGAGCAGATAATGTTCAAGGTGCTCATTGTAAGAAATTCAATAGTAGCAGTTTGGGCATTTGTTATATCGGGGGTGTTGAGTCTGACGGTAAAACACCAAAAGACACAAGAACTTGTGAGCAAGAAGAAAGCTTAGAAAGTCTTCTAATGACTTTAAAGGCTATTCATACAGACAGTGTCGTTCACGGACACAATGATTTCGCAAATAAAGCTTGTCCAAGTTTCGATGCAACGGAAGAGTATAAATATATAAGCGAAATAGAATATGAAAAAAATAGTGGAATGGTTCGGGGGGAGTGTAGTTAAAGACTTACTCGGAGGACTCGATAATCTCTTTACATCTAAAGAGGAAAAAATCAAAGCAGAAAATGTTATTAAGCAAATTTTAATTCAAAAAGAATTAGAGTTGCAAAAAATGCAAACTGAAATCATAGTTACAGAAGCAAAAGGTAATTGGCTTCAAAGAAGTTGGAGACCAATATTGATGTTAGCTTTTGGTTTTATAGTAATCTATGTAAAATTTCTTGCACCATTATTTGATTTAAGGATACCTGAGTTAGAAAATGAGTTTTGGAATTTATTACAATTAGGTATTGGTGGATATGTTATAGGTAGGACAGGAGAGAAAATGATGAAGTCTTACTCGGATTCAAAAAAATAAACCATCAAATAATTTCAGTACCTTTGTAAATAATAAAAACTGCAAGTATAAATGTCAAGAATTAGGTTATATCCAATAGATGAGAACGTAGTCGGAGGTGACAAAATGATTGGAACTAATGTTAACAATGGAAGAACTAAAAACTTTTCTGTTAGCAAGATGGTCCAATATATTAATGAGTCATCTTCAATAGACACTCAAACATTAAGATATAAGTTTCAATTCTTAGAGCCGGGAGACACATTGGAACTCGGAACATTATCTTTTGACCCACCACAAGGAAAGGTTGTAAATTTCTCAGATGTATCAAAAATAGTTTTAAGCGAAGCAAGTTTAAAATATGTTAGTCAGGGAACACCTACAAACGTTTCATCTTTTTATTCAGCTATTATAGGTTCTCAAGTATTGATATCAAATACAAATGATATATCAAAATTTGGTGTGTATGATTGGGATAGTAGTGTTCCAAGTGGAAATCCTAAATTTTATGATATAGGGTTAACCCTTGTGTCGGGTGAGGGTCAACTTGAAAAGGATGAAGAATATTTTATATCTTTGCTACGTTGGAACCCATCAGGTACAGGTGGTGATAAAACTTTTGTTTTCACACAAGGTGTACCAATATATCAATGGGATATAACACACGATTTAAACAAGTTTCCTGCAGTAACTGCAGTAAACTCTTTTAATGAAGAGGTATTTGGAAAAGTAGATTATATTAATAAAAATAGAGTAACAATAACATTCGCAGCACCTTTCTCAGGTCAAGCGTACTGCAACTAAAAAAAACAAATTATGGCAATAAAATTTTTAGATGCGATTGACTTAACGGGATTAGAAATCCAAAATGTCCTCGCACAAAACAATCCGGGCAATCCGGCATCTGCTCTCGGAGAGGGTCAGTTCTTTTTTGATTCAAGTGCGAAAACACTAAAGTATTATAATGGTACTGCTTGGGTAGAACTTGATGGACAAGGTGGTGTAACAGGAATTACTGCAGGAGCAGGACTTGTGGCTTCCTCTTCAACAGGAGCAGTTACAATTGGTCCTGATTATTCAACTGCAAAAAACATTATTCTTTCTGCAACAAACTTAGCAGGTACTGTTGTTCCTCTTGAGGCTCACGTTATTTATTCTGATGCTAAGGGTGTTGTAAACTATGCACAAGTAAAAGACTTACCTTTTACTGCTAACGCAGGTACAGTAACAGGAGTAACCGGAACGGCTCCAATAGTTTCAAGTGGAGGTGCTACACCGGCTATTAGTATTAATGACTTTACAGGTGCAAATGGAACAACTGCAGGAACAAAAGGTTCAGTACCTGCACCTGCAGCAGCAGACAATGTTAAGTATTTAAAGGGAGATGGAACTTGGGCAACTATTCCTTCAGGATTTGCAGGATTCGATATTAGTGATGGAAAAACTCCATTCTCTGTAGCTTCAGGAAACACGGTTTCGTTTACGTCTTCAACATTATCCATTTCAACATCTACTGCTTTAACTGTTGGTATTGATTTACCTGTTACAGGAATTACTGCAGGTGCTTATACCTCAGCAGATATTACGGTAGATGCTCAAGGTAGAATAACTAAAGTTGGCGATGGTGGTGCAGGAACAATGAGTTCATTCAAACTGACATCAGATAGTGGTACAGACCAAACAGTAACTGACGGACAGACACTTACTATTAGTGGTGGTACTGCATTGTCGGGTGTAGTTGGTGCTACAGATACGGTAACTATTAATCACGATACTTTTGGAACTGCAGGAACATATGCATATCCTTCTCAAGTAGTAACAAACGCAACCGGTCACATTACCTCTATTACTGCAGGTAGTGCACCCGGAACAATGAGTTCGTTTACTATTGAAGCTGATTCAGGAACTGCTGAAACAATTAGCAATGGTAACTCAATAAACTTTGCCGGTGGTGAAGGTATTGTTACTGATGTAGCAGCTACAGATACTATTAATATTGTACTTGACCTTTCGGAACTTCCTACAAAATCTGCAAAGGTAGATTCTAAGACAGATTACTTAGTTGGCTTGTTTGATAAAGGAGCAGACCAAAACAAGGTTATTATTAATGACCTTGGTCTTAGTCTTTGGGGAGCACCTACCGTGGATTTAAGTATGGCATCTAACAAAATTACTGATGTTACTAATCCAACGGCAGCACAAGATGCAGCAACTAAGAACTATGTAGATACAACATTCGCAGGTTCGGGAGCATTAATCTACCAAGGTGGATACGATGCGACAACTGCAGCACCATCAGTAGGTGTTAAGAAAGGTTGGACATATGCAGTAACAAAAGCAGGGACAGGAAATCCTGCAGGATTTTGGAGTCCTACATTAGAGATTGGTGATTTAGTTATCGCTAACATTGATACTCCAACAACTGCAGCAGATTGGACAGAGATTAACAAGAACATTGACGTTGCAACTGCAACAGTTCAAGGTATTGCTAACTTCCCAACTGCAGGTGGATTAAGTGTATCGGCAGGTGCAGTAAGCCTTTCAGCTTCAGGAGTAACTGCAGGTAGTGCAGGTACTGCTTCTAAATCTGTTGCAATAACAGTTGATGCTAAAGGTAGGGTAACTTCTTTAACAGATGCAGATATCGCTATCGGAGCAGGTCAAGTTAAAAACTTCTGTGCAGAAGTTGAGTCTTGTCAAACTGCAAGAGAATATGTTGAAACAGTTGGTGGTAGTGATAAATTCACTGTTAATCACAACCTTGGTTCACAGAATGTAATGGTTCAGGTATACTCAAATGCTTCGCCTTTTGACACCGTTCACGTTACGGTAGAAAGAACTGATAAAGATAATGTAACAGTAAGAACTGCGAAAACACAAGCTGCAGCAGCACTTGTGGTAATGGTTCAGAAAATAGGAAGCTAATATAAATGGCATATATAAAGTTTAAGGAACCCATTGACGTTACCGATGACCTTAAGGTTAACGGTACATCTTTGGGGTCCAATGCTTTTACGAGCACAACAATTCCAACTAATAATAATCAGCTAACCAACGGAGCAAAGTATATTACTCTCGCTGAAGTACCGGCTAACCCGACTGTAAACAATTCAAAAATTACTTTGAGTGCAGGAGATGGTTTGTCAAATGGTGGGGATTTTACATTAAATCAATCATCAGCTAAGACCGTTACTTTTGATGTTGATAGCACTGTTCTTAGAACATCGGGTGCACAGGTGATTGGAAGTGGAACTAAAACTTTTAATGACGATGTATACTTTAATGATTCTTGTTTTCAACCTTATCATAGTGTAGCAAGTAATGCTTATTATTATGATAGCTATTCAGGTAACAATAATTTAAGATGGTTTGTACAAGGTGCTAAGTCAGACATTATTAGATACCAACCATATTCTAATACTGAATATTGGAATGGTTCGTCTTGGGTAGCTTGGGATAATACCCCTATGTTTAATAACATATTGGATGGTCAGAAGAGTACATCTTCAGGAGGGTCTATAACAAATACAACTAAAAAGTTTAGGTTTGAAGTAACTGCTTCAACAGGTTGGCCGACAACGGCTATTTTGTGGATTGAAACATCGTGGACAGGGTTTACCTATCCGGGATTAACTGTAGAGATAGAAGAGTACGATAATGCTACCGGAAGGTGGGATGTTAATGCAGGTGCTACTTCAGATTTTGAAAGAACTAATGGGTTTACAAATTGGGGATTAAATGCTCACGTTATAAATTCTATTCACACAGGAGATAACAGAACAAGGTTTACTTTAACTTGGGGTAATATACCAACGACAGGTGGTTATACTTCCGTGCCTTTATTGAATATTATGTTGACTTCTAATTTTTCAGGAGTTGACAATGCACAGGTTCCATTTACTGTAAACTATAATAAAGACCTTACAACAACAGGTGGGATGTATGCAGCAGGAGGTAACTCAACTGAATGGAATTCTGCATATGATAACACAATTAATAAACTTGCCGTAACAGGCAACACAACTAAAACATTAACTGCCACACAGAATGATGGTGGAACACTAACTGCATCTTGGACAGACAACTCAGCCTCTGTAAGCAATAACAAAATTACATTATCTGCAGGTTCAGGTATGAGTGGTGGAGGAGACTTCACACTAAACCAAACTACAGATGAAACAATTACACTTACAAACAACGACAAAGGTTCTTCTCAGAATATATTTAAAAACGTAACTGATGGCAAAACTTCTATTAAAGCAATTAGCAATAGTGATACTTTAACTTTTTTAGGTTGTAAAGGAACAAATGTAACTATTAACGAAGAGTCAAGAGCAATTGAATTTTGTGTCGATAGACAAACTTTGTCTGTAGTAAATGAAGAACTTACTATAAGCGATGGAAACACAGTAACCCTACCAACAAACACCGGACCACAAGGACCTAAAGGAGACACAGGAGACACAGGTGCAGCCGGTGCTAAAGGAGACACAGGAGCAAGAGGCTTGACAGGACCGGAAGGTCCGGAAGGACCACAGGGTGACCAAGGTGTAAAAGGTGACACGGGAAGCCAAGGTGCAAAAGGAGATACCGGTGCTGCCGGAGCAAGAGGTGCTGCCGGAACTAACGGAACTGACGGAGCCAAGGGTGACCAAGGCGACCAAGGTCCTAAAGGCGACCAAGGCGACCAAGGTGTTGAAGGTCCTCAAGGAACTGCAGGAAAACAAGGTGACCAAGGTGCTAAAGGAGATACAGGCGACCAAGGAGTAAAAGGAGACACAGGTGCTCAAGGACCTATTGGGTTGACAGGACCTCAAGGAGGAAAAGGTGATACCGGAGCAAAAGGTGACCAAGGTGTTGAGGGACCTGCCGGAAAGAACGGAGCAGCAGGTGCTAAAGGAGATACGGGAGCAGCAGGTGCTAAAGGAGATACAGGAGCAGAGGGTCCTCAAGGACCACAGGGAGATACAGGTGCAGAGGGACCAACCGGACCAAGAGGAGCAGCAGGAACAAACGGAACAGACGGAAAGAACGGAGCAGCAGGTGCTAAGGGCGATACCGGTGCTAAGGGTGATACCGGTGCAGTTGGACCTGAAGGACCACAGGGTGCTAAGGGTGACACAGGTGCTCAAGGACCTCAAGGGGACATTGGTGACACGGGTGCACAAGGAAAGCAAGGAGACATTGGACCACAAGGACCGAAAGGTGCTGCAGGAACAAATGGTTCTGATGGAGCAACAGGTCCTGAAGGACCTGAAGGACCGAAAGGAAGTACGGGGAGTACAGGTGGCATAGGTCCTCAAGGACCTGCCGGTGCAAAGGGAGACACGGGTGCAGAGGGTCCTCAAGGACCTGAAGGACCACAGGGTGCTAAAGGAACAAACGGAACAAACGGTGCTGATGGAAAAAGTATAACAGGACCACAAGGTCCTGAAGGACCTGAGGGTCCAAAAGGTAGTACAGGAAACACCGGAGGAGTAGGACCACAAGGTCCTGCCGGAGCAAAAGGTAGTACAGGTCCTGCCGGAACAAATGGTTCTGACGGAGCAACCGGACCACAAGGACCTGAAGGTCCTGCCGGAGCAAAGGGTAATACAGGAAGTACAGGTCCTCAGGGTCCTGCCGGTGCAAAGGGTACTACAGGAAACACCGGACCACAAGGTGCTCAGGGAGCAACGGGTTCAAGGGGACCTACAGGAGCAACGGGACCTACGGGACCTACGGGACCTGAAGGTCCTGCCGGAAAAGATGGTGGTGGAGATGTTTATATTGAGGGGAAACAGGTTAAAATAGTAAGGCAAGATTTTTTCCTTGAAAGAAAGCAACCTTTTTTACAAATCACTTTTGATGATGGCACCACTACTTGTATACTATTAAGTCCTTGCGAGTTTGAGCCATCGAGGTAAATGAAAATTTCATATCTTTGTAACTAATAATTAATTAAATATAAATCAAATGGCAAAAAGTAAAAAATTAACGGAGCAAGAATTGAAACAAATTCAATCAATGCTAAACGCATTCAACCAATTGAAAATGCAATTAGGTGATGCAGTTTTACAACAATCATCACTTGTATCAAAAATTGATACACTGAAAAAAGAGTACGGAGAAGTAGAATTAAAGCTATCTGAAAAGTATGGTAGTGATTCACAGATTGATGTACAAACAGGAGAGATTAAAAAAATAGAACAAGAAAAAACAGAATAATGGCAAGAATAAGTACATATGCAATTGATGGCATCCCAACAGTAAATGACAAAGTAATTGGAACAAATGTTGACGATGCTGATGTTACAATGAATTATACCATTGGTGATATCATTGCATTAGTACCCGGAGGTTCTTCTTCCGTTCAGTCATTAAATACCCTTACGGGTGACTTAAACTTAATAGGAGCCGGAGGCATTAGTATTAGTGCTTCCGGAACCGATATCACTATTACAGGTAGTGGTGGTGGAGGTATCCAAACTATTGAGGGAGCAACCGGACCTGATATTGATTTAGCAGGTAAGGGAGGTATTACAATAACTACAGTAGGGAACTTAATTAATATAGATGGTTCAGGTATTGGAGGAGGAAATCCTTCTGAACCTGAGTTCGGTGTTCAGTTTAATCAAGGAGGTGTTTTCAATGCAGGTGAATTTTTTAAGGTAGATGTATCTTTAAAAAACAACCCTGTCGTTAATATTGGTAAAGCACAAGAAATCAAAGGTCAGTTAAATATATTTGCAGGAGCCGGTGAAGGTGCATTTTATGGAGAGACAAGATATTATGATGCACTTGGCTCAGGTCAATTTGCTGCTTGGGCATCTCCGGGTCAAATCCTAAAACAAAGCTATGCAGTTGCGTTGCCGGAAAACGAACCTGCTCCCGGTCAAGTATTGGTTATTGACAAAACACCGACTTCGTCATCTCCCTTCACATCTATATGGAGTACAGTAGGAGGTAGTGCTGACGAGAAATTTAAAATTGATGCAGCAGATACTTCATCAGGTTTTTGGCTTGACAAAATAACTATGGGTTCCGGTATAACTCAAAGTGTATTTACCGACAAAGACGGAATTAAAACAATACAACTTAATGCAAGTGGTGTATCAACTGTAAATAGTATTAAAGTAGGTAGTTCTACTGCCCAAGGTACATTTGGGTTTACAGGCTCAGGAGTTACAATGACTAATGGTGGTGCAGGTGACCCGGGAAAAATAATTGATTTCAATTACCAAGACCCTTTAGTTAGTGGGACAAACATTAAAACTATAAATAGTCAATCTATTTTAGGAAGTGGAGATATTGTAGTTAGTGGTGGTGGTGGAACTGTCACATCAGTTGGAGGGACTGCTCCAATAGTAAGTTCAGGAGGAAATACTCCTTCGCTTAGTATGGCTAAGTCTACAAGAACAGTTGATGGGTATTTAGATTCAGGTGATTTTGTTAAATTTGATGACAAACAAGCTGCTTTAGTTAGTGGCTCAAACATTAAAACAGTTAACGGAAATAGTCTTCTCGGTAGTGGAAATGTTGCTATAACTGCAAGTGCCGGAGGTTCTCCAACACAGATTCAATATAATAACAATAGTGTATTAGATGGGAATGTAGGACTTACTTTAGATACAGGGACTGCAGGACTTACTAAGGTTCAAATTGGGTCATCTCTTAACCCAACCTTTAGATACGGAGTATTAAAGCTTACAGGAAACGGAAGTACAGAAGGTGGAAAAATAGAATTTGAAACAGGAGCAAGTAAAGGCTCTCCGGAAACAATTATTCTTCAAGCACCTGATACAGGAGCAGCACAAGAAATTTCATTACCTGAAAGCTTACCAACGGCAGACACACAGATATTAGGTATTAAGTCTATTAGTGGAACGTCAGTTCAAACACAATGGGAAACACCAACAGGTGGTGGCTCGTTACCTTATACAAGTTATGAAGCAATATTCTCATCGACAGGAGGAAATGTATCAGTAGTAGAAGCTAATAATACCACAGGTACAACTTTTACTTGGGTAGATTCCGGTAATGAAATTGTAATAAGACCTGCCGTAGCATTTGGAGACCAACCTGTTCTTGTATTGTTAAATGGGTATGGTGGTACTAAAGATTCTAAAGCTTTATGTTTTTTCGGAGGGTATCTTAAAGCTAACGGACAAGTTACAATTGATAAATTAGACCGAGATTTTGCATCAACCGTGGCAGACATTGCCCAAGGAAACTTTGAACTTAGAGTATACTAATGGATATTAGAAAAATTTCAATAGGTCCTGATTACAAGTCAGGAGCAATGCATTATATTGTAGGGCAATCTGTTTTAAATGGTAGTTATACTATTCATTTAATTAAGTTTGTTTTAGAAAAAGAGAGTATATTAATTTATATTCAAAAAGAAGATGAGATTTTACTTTGGAAAGAGTTTACCTCAACGATGCCCGTCTCTATTGAATACAATATAAACTTTATTTAATGACGGATAACGAAAGAAAAGAACTAATCGAAAAGGTCGAGGTTCTTAAAATGGAAAAAGATAAGGTTGATGATTGGATGGATTCAATGGCTATTGCTGATGAGATTCACAATATTGAAATGAAATTAAATGGAGTTAAACCAACTGATTCGCATATAGATTGTATTGGTTGTGGCTCGTAAATTAAATTATGAAATCACCGTTTGCATTTATCGTAAGACCTTTAAAAGGTAAACGATATAACAACACAAAAGAAATATCCGGATTGGATATTATCATAAGCACATCTGAAGAAGATTTTAAATTTTCTAATAGAGAAGCAGAAGTAGTTGAACTCCCCCTTGGATATAAAGGTCCGATAAAGGTGGGAGATTTTTTGTTAGTACACCATAATGTTTTTAAGTTTTATAACGATATGTACGGAAAACAAAGAAGTGGTAAAAGCTACTTTAAAGATGATTTGTTTTTTATAGAAGCCGAACAGTTCTATGCGTACCATAACGGTACACAATGGAATGCAGTTGACAGATATTGTTTTGTACAACCTGCACCCGTAGAGGATTCATATATTTACAAACCTTTAAGTGAAGAGCCTTTGGTTGGTATAATGAGGTATCCTAATGAGTATCTAAAATCCAAAGGGGTTGTAGAAGGGACAAAGGTTTGTTATAAACCAAATAGTGAATATGAGTTTACCGTAAGTGATGAGAAACTTTACAGAATGTTTGACCACCAAATAGTTATGTCAATATGAATATAGGAATATTTGAAGATGTAATACAAGGGGTAGATAAATATGTTGATGACATATTAAACGAAGGCTTTCAAGATATACAGATAGGAGAAGATTTATTTAAGAATGTAAATGCAAGAGGTATTGACCAACTTGTTGTGTTTTTAAATGAACATTATCCAATGTATAAAGCAGATTTAAACTTTGTAAGAAGGTCACCCTTAAATCAAGAAGAACCAAATTTCATTCATACAGATGATATGATGGGAGATTTAACTGCGATACTTTACTTAAACACAGAGCATCCTGAAACCGATGGAACTACTCTGTATTACAAAGGAGAAAAAATGTGTATCTTGAGGTCAAGATATAATAGGCTTGTTGTTTTTCCATCACACCTTTATCATTCAAGAAATATTTATGATAATTTTGGTTATGCAGAAAAAGCAAGACTAATACAGGTTTGTTTTTTAAAAAAGAAATAATGACTGATTTTGAATTGATGTTAAAAGAAGCTAATATAGATTTAGAACTTTTAAATAAGTACATAGAGTCAGATGAGTTTATAAAAGAAGCAGGTCCCGTTGTGGATTTTGGTAATAAAAATTATGAGGTTAAAGACTCAAGCATTGAGGGTTTGGGAATTTTTACAACAAAAGATTTTAACAAAGGAGATGTTATTGGGTACGGAACTATGGATGGATGCAGAACTATAGCAGGTAGGTACACTAATCATTCTAAACATCCTAACGCAAAGTTTTATTACTTTAAGGACAACAGTAACACTATTTTAATTGCAGAAGACAATATAAAAAAAGAACAAGAGATTGTAGTTAATTACAGACACCATACATACAACAAACATTATTATGAGTAGAGAATGGGATTGGATGGATGAACTAAACGAAGATGTTCCTATAAAGAAAACAAAACGTATTAGAAATGAAATCAAACGAAATAAAATTAAAAATCATAGAAGCAGGTCACAGGGCAGTGGAGCAGCTTATAAAGGTAGCGAAGGAAGCGATTATTAAACACGACCCTGAAGATGACCTTTCAGCAGACAGGTTAAAAAATGCAGCAGCTACAAAAAAGTTAGCGATATTTGATGCGTTTGAAATATTAAATAGAATTGAAACAGAAAAAGAAGCTATTGAATCATTAGAAAAGGGAGCAAGTAAAACAGATACAAAACAAGGATTTGCAGAAAGAAGGTCTAAATAACTTATATCGAACACTTGAGGGTGTTGTACCTAAAAACGTTTTAAAGTCTAAGAACAAGGCTAAAACGTGGAAATACGGGTATGAGTCTAAGTATGATTTTGTTGTTATATCGAAGACCGGAGAGATAGGAGATATTATAAGTGTAAGTGGTCTAAAGATAGCTTTACCCTTAACACCTAAAAAGTGTCTTCAAAGACACAATAAAAAAGAAGAACAGTATTGGGAAAGAGAAGAGTTACCTAAGGCTTTAGGTAGAATGCAATCTATATTTCAATGGAATGAAATGCCATCTCAATTTAAGGATAGATGGGTTGATTATATTGAAGGAGAGTTTGATAGAAGAGAGCAAGGTTTGTGGTTTATGTCTAATGGCGAACCAACATACATTACCGGAGCACACTATATGTACCTTCAATGGACAAGTATTGATGTTGGATATCCTGATTTTCGAGAAGCAAATAGAATTTTATTTCTTTATTGGGAAGCATCTAAAGCAGATACGAGAAGTTTTGGTATGATATATTTAAAGATAAGACGTTCAGGATTTTCTTTTATGTCATCATCAGAGTGTGTAAATACAGGCACACTTGCTAAAGATTCAAGAGTAGGTATATTATCTAAGACAGGTTCTGATGCTAAGAAAATGTTTACCGACAAGGTAGTTCCTATTAATAGTAGGTTACCTTTTTTCTTTAAACCTATTATGGATGGTATGGATAAACCTAAAACTGAATTAGCGTTTAGAATACCTGCTGCAAAGATTACAAAGAAAAATATGTACGATACAACCAACGATGAGTTGTATGGATTAGACACTACTATAGATTGGAAAAACACAGACGATAACAGTTATGATGGTGAAAAGCTTCTGTTATTAGTTCACGATGAAAGTGGTAAATGGATAAAGCCTAATAATATTTTAAACAATTGGAGGGTTACTAAAACTTGTTTAAGATTAGGTAGTAAAGTTATTGGAAAATGTATGATGGGTTCAACATCCAACGCACTTGAAAAGGGTGGTGACAATTTCAAAAAACTATACACAGATTCTGATGTGGGAAAAAGAAACGCTAATGGTCAAACCAAAAGTGGGTTATATTCACTTTTCATTCCTATGGAGTGGAATATGGAAGGGTTTATTGATAGATATGGTATGCCTGTTTTTGAAACACCCAAATTACCCAAGCCGGGTATTGATGGGGAACCAATTATTCAAGGAGCAATTGACTATTGGAAAAACGAGGTTGAATCCTTAAAAAACGACCCTGATGCATTAAACGAATACTATCGTCAATTTCCAAGAACAGAGTCTCACGCATTTAGGGATGAGAGTAAACAGTCTCTATTCAATCTTACAAAGATATATCAGCAAATAGATTATAATGATTCTTTAATTATAGACCATCACATTACAAGAGGGTCTTTAAGTTGGAAAAACGGGGTTAAAGATACTGAGGTAATATTTTCCCCAAACAATCGAGGAAGGTTTTTAGTTTCTTGGACTCCTAATAAATCTTTGCAAAACAGAGTTGATATAAGAAGAGGAATTAAATATCCCGGTAATGAACACATTGGTGCATTCGGGTGTGACAGTTATGATATATCAGGAGTTGTAGGTGGAGGTGGTTCCAATGGAGCACTACACGGAAAAACTATGTTTAGTATGGCTGAAGCACCAAGTAACGAGTTTTTTTTAGAATACATAGCAAGACCACAAACTGCAGAAATATTTTTTGAAGATGTGTTAATGGCTTGTGTTTTTTATGGTATGCCTATATTAATAGAAAATAACAAACCTCGTTTACTATATCATTTTAAAAACAGGGGGTACAGAGGTTTCTGTATGAATAGACCTGATAAAGCATATACTAAATTATCTAAGACTGAAAGAGAATTAGGTGGTATACCTAACTCAAGTGAAGCAGTAAAACAAGCACACGCTTCAGCAATTGAATCATACATTGAAACCAATATAGGTTTTAAAGATGATATGGATATTGGAGATATGGTTTTTTCAAGAACTTTAGAGGATTGGGCGAAGTTCGATATTAGTAACAGAACTAAGTATGATGCTTCAATTAGTTCGGGGTTAGCAATTATGGCAACACAGAAACACCTTTATTTACCTGAGAAAAAAGTTTCAAAAATAAAGGTTAACTTTGCAAGGTATAGTAACAAGGGCAAATATAGCGAAATTATTAGATGAAAAAAGTAAACATAAATATATCATCTTCCGGATTTCCAAGTCAATTTGTATCTGATTCAGAAAAGGCTACTGATGAATTCGGATTACAAATAGGACAGGCTATTCAATATGAATGGTTCAAGAAAGACGGTAGTGGTTGCAGATACTTTAGTCAGTGGAGAGACTTCAATAGATTAAAGTTATACGCAAGAGGCGAACAAGGTACGGGAAAGTACAAAAATGAATTAGCAGTCGATGGAGACTTATCTTATTTAAACTTGGATTGGACCCCTGTTCCTGTACTTCCAAAGTTTGTAGACATTGTAGTCAACGGAATGCAAGACAGAGAATTTAGTGTAAAAGCTTTTGCTCAAGATGCTATGTCTCAATCAAAAAGAAGCAAGTATCAGCAAATGGTTGAGGGTCAAATGGTTGCTAAACCTCTTCTTGAGACTATACAACAGAAGACAGGAGTAGACCCTTTTACTATGGACCCTGCAGAACTTCCTCAAACAGACGATGAACTTAAGTTGTATATGCAACTGAACTACAAACCTGCTATTGAAATAGCAGAAGAGGAAGCCATCTCTACTATATTTGAAAGTAACAAATACAATGATATTAGAAAACAGTTAGATTATGATTTAACTGTATTAGGTATGTCAGTAGCAAAGCACGAATTTCTGCCCGGAGATGGTGTAAAACTGAAATATGTTGACCCTGCTAATGTTGTTTATAGCTATACAGAAGACCCACACTTTAAAGATTGTTTCTATTGGGGTGAAATAAAAACTGTTCCAATTACAGAACTATTAAAAATAGATACCACCTTAACCAATGATGACTTAGAAGAAATATCTCAATACGCACAAAGTTGGTTTGATTACTTTAATGTAGCACAGTATTATCAAAACGATATATTTTATAAAGACACTGCAACATTAATGTACTTTAATTATAAGACTACTAAGAAAGTAACTTATAAAAGAAAAGTAAAAGATAATGGCAATGTAACAATGGTAGAGAAAGATGATTCTTTTAATCCACCATTAGAAATGCAAGAAGAAGGTAGTTTTGAGAAGGTTCAAAAAACTATAGATGTTTGGTATGAAGGTGTGATGGTTATGGGTACTAACATAATCCTGAAATGGGAATTGATGGAGAATATGGTTAGACCACAATCAGCCACACAACACGCAATTCCAAACTATGTGGCAGTAGCACCAAGAATGTATAAAGGTGTTATTGAATCTTTAGTTAGAAGGATGATTCCTTTTGCTGATTTAATTCAAATCACACATTTAAAGTTACAACAAGTAATTGCAAGAGTTGTACCTGACGGAGTATTTATTGATGCTGACGGTCTTAATGAAGTAGACCTTGGTACAGGGAATGCTTACAATCCCGAAGATGCATTAAGGTTATACTTTCAAACAGGTTCTGTTATTGGTAGAAGTTATACTCAAGAAGGAGACTTCAATCAGGCGAGAACTCCTATTAAAGAATTACAATCATCTTCAGGTGCTTCAAAAACACAAATGCTTTTAAGTAATTATAATCATTACTTAAATCAGATAAGATTAGTAACAGGTTTAAATGAAGCAAGAGATGGTAGTACACCGGACCCTAATTCATTAGTTGGACTTCAAAAGTTAGCTGCTTTAAATTCAAATGTAGCAACAAGACATATTTTAGACGGAAGTCTTTATATTTATAAGAGTCTTGCAGAGGCAACAACTTATAGGGTTGCTGACATATTAGAGTATTCTGATTTCAAAGAAGAGTTTATAAATCAAATAGGTAAATACAATGTATCTATACTAAGCGATATCAATGAACTATACATTTATGATTTTGGTATTTTTATTGAGTTAGCACCTGATGAAGAACAAAGACAACAACTTGAGGCTAACATACAAATGGCTTTATCTAAAGGTGATATTAATTTAGAAGATGCTATTGATATTCGTGAATTAAAGAATTTAAAACTTGCGAATCAATTGCTTAAAATGAAAAGAATTGCCAAGCAAGAAAGAGATGAGAAGATGGCTATGCAGAAACAAGCTATGCAATCTCAACAACAACTCAAATCTCAGGAGATGGCAGCACAAATGGCAGCACAAAAACTTCAAATGGAGACTCAAGCTAAACTACAGTTTAGACAAGGAGATATTGCTTTTGAAATAGAAAAACTTAAAGCAGAAGCTGATTTAAAATCAAGGTTGATGCAACAAGAGTTTGAGTTAAATATGCAACTAAGAGAGGTTGATGCCGAAGCACTTCAGGGTAGAGAGACACAAAGAGAAGATGCAAAAGCTTCAAGAATAAGTCAAGCTAACACTGAGCAATCTAAAATGATTAATCAGAGAAGAAATAACTTGCCTCCAATAAATTTTGAATCAAACGAAGATAGTTTAGATGGCTTTGACTTGGCAGAGTTCAACCCAAGATAACCGTCTAAAACTATAATAATTTTTGTGTAACTTTGTATAAAATTAAATTTAATCAAATATGGAAATAAAAGTAAGAGCAGTTGAAGGTGCTGAAGAAAAGTCTGTACAACAAGTTGAAAACGAGTTGTTAGAAAAGCACGAAGCAAAAGTAAACAGTGATGAACCTGTAGCTACTAAGTTGGAAGTTAAAGAAGAAACTGTACAAAAAGAGCCTGAAGCTGAAGAGCCTAAGGTTAACGAAGAAATTAAAACTCAATCCTCAGAGTTAAACGAGGAAGAAGTTCTTAAATTTATTGGTGACAGATATGGAAAAGAGTTTAAATCTCTTGACGAACTAAATCAACAGAGAGAGGAAGAGCCTCTCCCTGAAGATGTTTCTACATATCTTAAATATAAAAAAGACACAGGTCGTGGATTCGATGATTTTGCAAAACTGCAAAAGAATTATGATGAAATGGAACCTGACAACTTGCTAAGAGAATATTTATCTGCAACTGAAAAAGGTTTAGATGCAGAAGATATTGAAGACTTAATGGAAGACTATCACTATGATGAAGATATAGATGATGAAAAAGCTATTAAGAAAATAAAATTAGCAAAGAAAAAAACTATTGCGAAAGCTAAGGAGTTTTTTGAAGAGCAACAGGAGTCTTATAAAGTTCCTCTCGAGTCGAGAAGGGATTCAAGTCCTCAAGCTGAAGATGAAGATTACAAAGCATATAAGCAATATATAGCAGAAGCGAAGACAGTAAGTGAACAGAATGCTTTAAAAAGAGATATGTTTACTAAGAAGACTGACGATGTGTTTAGTGAGTTCAAAGGTTTTGAGTTTACGCTTGACGACAACAAAGTTTATTTTTCACCCGGTGATGCTTCCGAAACCAAGAAGATTCAATCTGACCCTTCAAACTTTATAAAGAAGTTTTTAGATGAAGATGGATTGATGAATGATGCAAGAGGATATCACAGGTCATTAGCGATGGCGATGCACCCCGACAAGTTTGCTAAGTTCTTTTTTGAACAAGGCAAAAGTGCTGCAGCAGAAGACACAATGAAGAAGTTAAAAAATATAAATATGACGACTCGTAGTGCTCCTGAAGTATCAACAAAAGGAGGGATGCAAATAAAGTCTGTAAACAACGACCACGGAAGAAGTTTACGGATTAAGAGTAGAAAATAAATTATTAAACTAAAAAAACAAACAAAATGGCAGTAGATGCAATTCCCGGTTTTGACTTACAACCAAGTGCTCAAAGAGTACCTTTGAAGTCAAACTACATTAAAAACTTCGATTTCCTAAATCAGTATCTTCCGGATACTTACGAAAAAGAATTCGAAAGATATGGCAATAGAACTATTTCTTCATTCTTAAGAATGGTAGGAGCAGAGATGCCATCTAACTCTGACCTTATCAAATGGGCAGAACAAGGTAGACTTCACACTAAATATGTTGACTGTACAACTGCAGCAGCTATTAATGATGTTGAGTTTACTTTAGCAGTAAATGATGCAGGTAATCCTGCTTTCAGTGCAAGTAACTCTATCGCAATCAGAGTTGGACAAACCGTAATGGTTTCTGACAACGCAGGTGCAGGTTCAGTTAAGTGTATTGTAACTGAAGTAGATTACACTGCAAAAACGTTTAAGGTAGCTACATATGGTGCAGGTGGTATTCCTGTAGCAGGTGCAGGTCTTAAATTCACTGTATTTATTTATGGTTCTGAATTCAAAAAAGGAACAAGTGGAATGGAAGGTTCTTTAGAATCTGACGACTTCATCTTTGAGAATTCTCCTATCATCATTAAAGACAAGTATGCAGTATCAGGTTCTGATATGGCTCAAATCGGTTGGGTAGAAATTACAACTGAAAATGGAGCAAACGGATACCTATGGTACTTGAAGTCTGAGCACGAAACAAGATTACGTTTTGACGATTATCTTGAGACTGCAATGATTGAAGCAGTTCCGGCAGCAGCAGCAGGTGGTGTAGCTACACAAGCAGTTAACAACAGTGTTGGTGATAAAGGTTCAGAAGGTATCTTCTACGTTGTTGAAAACAGAGGTAACGTATGGGGTGGTGGAAACCCAACTCTTCTTTCTGAGTGGGATTCAGTTATTTCAAGACTTGACAAGCAAGGAGCAATCGAAGAAAACGTAGTATTTGTAGATAGAGATTTCTCTTTCGACATTGACGATATGCTTTCTAAGCAATCTTCTAATGCAGCAGGTGGTGTTTCTTACGGTCTATTTGACAACGAAAAAGAAATGGCATTGAACTTAGGATTCACAGGATTTAGAAGAGGTTATGACTTCTATAAGTCTGATTGGAAATACTTGAATGACCCAACAATGAGAGGTGGTCTTTCTGCAATTGCAGGTTCAGGTAGAATCAATGGATTGTTAGTTCCTGCAGGTTCAACTTCAGTATATGACCAAGTTCTTGGTAAAAATGCTAAGAGACCATTCTTGCACGTTAGATACAGAGCTTCTGAAACAGAAGATAGACGTTACAAAACGTGGATTACAGGTTCAGCAGGTGGAGCAGAAACTTCAAGCTTAGATGCAATGGAGGTTCACTTCTTATCTGAAAGAGCAGTATGTACGTTAGGTGCAAACAACTTCTTCTTATTCCAAGAGTAATAAGTAGATAATATTAGGGGAGTGTCTTCAAAGACACTCCCTTTTTTTTAACTTTAATTAAATTTTAAATATAATGGCAAAGAAAAATGCAACTAATTTTGTAGCTAAGAGTTACAAATTAACAAGGGAAGTAGCACCCTTATCCTTTATGCTACCAACAAGACACACTAAAAGATTTACACTATTACACTTTGATGACGAGACGGGAGTCAATAGGGAACTTCGTTACGCAAGAAATCAAAAATCTATTTTTGTAGATGAACAAGATGATAACGCTCTAATGGAGCCTATCATATTTGAAGACGGATTCTTGCACGTTACAAAGGAAAACCAAATGTTACAAAAGTTTTTATTTCTACACCCTCTTAATGGAAAGAAGTTTGTAGAAATGGATAAAGCTAAAGATGCAGCAGCAGAAGTAGAAGAGTTAATGGTTGCAGCAGATGCATTATCAGAAGCTAAAAAATTATCTCTTGAACAACTTGAAAATGTATGTAGAGTTTTATTTGGAACTGACACATCAAAAATGTCTTCAGCAGAACTTAAAAGAGATGTATTGGTATTTGCGAGGAACAATTCTGAAGATTTCTTAGAAGTGGTTAATGACCCTGATTTAAAGTTTATGGGTACAATTCAAAGATTTTTAGACCAAGCACTTTTAAAAACAAGAAAGAACGGAAAAGAGGTGTGGTATAACACACCACAGAATAAAACAAAAATGTTAAATGTTCCGTTTGGCTCAGAACCTATTGATGTAATTGGTTCTTATTTACAAAGTGATGATGGATTAGAAGTGTTGAAACACTTAGAGAGTCTGTTAGATTAGTAAATAGATTATTAGCACATTACGAGAGGGGTCGGATTTTCTGACTCCTCTTTTTTTTTCATTATCTTTGTAGAAAAGAATGACAGATGATAAATTCAGTTAGACAAACAGTAATGTCGGTACTGAATAAGAATAACTACGGATATATATCCCCATCGGATTTTAACTTATTTGCAAAACAAGCACAGTTAGATTTATTTGAAGATTATTTTTATTCTTACAACTATCAGATTAACAAAGAAAATGCTCGTAAATCAGGTACAGGATACGCTGATATTACAAAAGGATTAGAAGAGGTTATTGATACCTTTTCATCTACGTTACCACTTATTCAAAGTGTACAAAAAACTAATGGTTATTTTCTACCTTCATTACTAACTACTAACAACGATTACTATTTAATTAATAAAATGCTTATTAATAATAAAGTAATTGTGTTTGGAGCAACTACAGGAACTGTTGGTGGTCAAAATAAAATAATAGACATAACGGCAGACTTTAATGCTGATGGTGTAGAGGTAGGAGATATAGTAGGTGTAGAGATAGGGGGGATAGCTTACAACTTAGTTATAATAGCAATAAATACAACCGGGACAGAACTTACTGTGGCTCCAAACGTGGTGAATACTTTCCCACTAAACTATACCATATACAAAAAGAAAAATATTAAAGAAGCAGAAAAAGTTACTCATAGTAAAATTACTATGCTAAACAACTCTATTCTTACATCACCTAACCTAACCTACCCTGCTTATACGCAAGAGGGTTTGATTGGAGATATGTTTCCTGATGAAGAAGTAAACCATCCGGGACAAGTTGTTTGTCAATACATAAGATTTCCTTTTGTTCCTAAGTGGACTTTCGTAACACTTGCTAATGGAGAACCTGCATTTGATGCATCTCAACCTGACTATCAGGACTTTGAGTTACCAAATGATGATGAGGTTAATCTTATAAACAAGATACTGCAATACGCAGGTATGTCTATAAGGGAGGTAGCAGCAGTTCAATTTGCACAAGCAAAAGAGCAAGGTAATAATCAAGAAGAGAAATAATTATGAGTTACATAACACAATATCAGTATTACGAAAACGGGGGGTTACCTCCTGAAAATGCAAATTGGGGTTCATATCAATATGTCTCTCTTGAAGATATCGTTAACAATTTTATGTTAATGTATTCAGGGAATCATAACTTGGTAAACAACGAAGAAAGATTTAAAGTTTTGTTTCACGCAAAAAGAGCGATTCAAGAATTAAATTATGATGCATTTAAAGAAATAAAAATATTAGAACTAAGTGTCTGTGACACATTGAGATATGTTCTTCCCTCAGACTATGTTAATTGGGTAAGAATCTCTTTGTATAGAGATGGCTTATTAATGCCTCTAACAGAAAACATTCAGACTAATTGGTCCGGTGCATATTTACAAGACAATGATTGTAGAATATTATTTGACATTGATGGTAATGCTTTATCTCCACAATATTCAGATTTAGATTACGACAGAATAAAAGGAACTAAGCAAAGCATCTACTTAAACCAACACTCTGAATACTATGGTAAGTCAGGGTATTGTGTGGATGGTGCTTGGTATTTCGAATATGGTATTGGTGCTCGATATGGTTTAAATACAGAGACGGCAAACGCTAATCCTACTTTTAAAATCAATCCTAAAGGTGGTGTGATTAATTTTAGTTCAGGTATGTCAGGAGAATTATGCGTACTTGAATATGTTTCTGATGGTATGGAAAACGGTGACGACAGTTTAGTTACAGTAAATAAATTGTTTGAGGAGTTTATCTATGCATACATTGAGTTTGCAATACTTAGCACTAAACTTAATACTCAAGAATATATTGTTGCAAGAAAAAGAAAGCGTAAAGCTGCACTTTTAAGAAATGCAAAAATTAGAATCAGTAACATACATCCCGGAAGATTATTACAAAACTTAAGGGGTAGAGATAAGTGGCTAAAATAATATGGCGAATATAACAAGAAACTTTACTCAGGGTAAAATGAACAAAATGGTTGATGAGCGACTCGTTCCAAACGGGGAGTACATTGATGCATTAAATGTTCGTATGGGTTCAACAGAGGGTGCTGAAATAGGAGTTATAGAGAACTCGAAAGGTAACCTATTAATAACCAACATACAGGTAGATGGTATTCCACTTTCCTCTCAAGCTAAATGTATTGGTGCTTTTGAAGATGGTGCAAACGAAACTATCTATTGGATGATTAATGACCCTGCTTATACAAACAGTAATACAGGCAAGTTAGACCTTATTGTTTCTTGGAACTCAAACAACAACATTGTCGTTTATCATATTATAAGTAAAGATAATGGTGGTGGAGTTAATACGACTTTGAACTTTGATGATAAGTTTTTATTTACAGGCATTGATAAAGTAGAGAATTTATTCTTCTTTACAGACAACATTAATCCACCAAGAAAGATAAACGTACAGAAAAATTATGCTAATCCTGATGCAAGTGGAGTGGATGGATTTCTTGCAGAAGATATATTGGTTATAAAAAAACCACCTACTAATGCTCCGGACATTCTTTTATTACAAACAGGTACTCAAGAAAACTTTTTAGAAGAAAGATTTATTTGTTTTGGATATAGATATAAATATGATGATGATGAATATTCAGCTACATCACAATTTACACCACCTGCTTTTAATCCGGGACCTTTTATGTTCTCCGGTGAGAGTTATCTAAACGAAGGTGTAGTAAATATATTTAATACGGCTTTAGTTACATTTAATACAGGAGGACCTTTAGTTAAAGGAATAGACCTTTTATTTAAAGAGGCAAACAGTCCTGTAATAAAGATTATTGAAAAACTTGATAAAAGTGACCAAGGTTACTCAAACTTTCAAGATGTAACCTATTCATTTACTAATAGTAAAATATTTACAATACTGCCTCAGGCTGAAGTATTAAGACTTTACGACAACGTTCCTTTACTTTCTAAAGCACAGACTTTGATGGGGAATAGATTGATGTTTGGTAATTATGTAGAAGGTTATGATATGATTACTTCTGACAGTAACCCTGTTAGACTTGATTTTACTGCTGAAGGAGTTTCAGAATCTTTTGATGATAGCGAAATTGAGGGAACCGGTTTTAGTGTTAACTATACAATAGACGGTGCTCAAACAATAAATGATGCAGGTTTAGAATTTGACTTAGAAAATGTTGACTTAGTAACAGGTGCTACAATAACGGTGTTATGTACATTTGAACACAGTACATTTGGTGGAGGGACTCCTCCTGTAGAACAGAACGAAGAACAAATATTCCAATACACTTTTAATCTACAACAAGATTATACAAGTGTGTACGAATGGGCAGAAAGCACTATAACATCAAGTCAGTTAGGTACTTCATTACCCGGTGGTAATATTCAACCTATGGCTACTCGAGATGATGGTAGCACAATGACGGATGCTTTCAACAGATTGTTTAAGCCTGATTTAGATGGAACATATTTAATTTATCAAAGTGGTATAAGTTCAGTTGAACAAGCAGTTAGGCTTGATGCTACTCCGGGTTCGGATATAGTTAAGTTTACATTTCCTGCTATTCAATATGCTACTCCCGATGTTACTGCACCAACAGACATAGTCACTGAATATTTTAAAGCAGTTGACATAGAACTTTTATTTAACAAATTAGGCTCAGGAGAAAGTCTTCATAGTAATAGAGGATATGAGGTTGGGATTGTTTATATGGATGAGTTTAATCGTGCAACTCCAACTTTAGTTAGTCAGTATAACACAACTCATTTTTCTTGTGCAGATTCAGATACTGCTAACAGTATATTAGTAAACATACCAACTACACAGGTTGCTCCTTTTTGGGCAACCAATTATAAGTTCGCAATTAAACCTGATAGAGAAACATACGAAACAATTTATTCAAGTATATTCTTTACCGACCCACAAGACAGTCAAACGTACTTTTTATTACAGGGTGAAAACTCTCAAAAAATCACAGAGGGTCAAAGATTAATTGTTAAAAGAGATGTAGATGGTGCGACATCCGGATGTGTTTTTGCTACTGTTCTTGAAAAGGATGCTAAACAAAAAGACTTTATAGAAGTGGCATCTGAAGATGACCCGACTCAAAATCTACCTATTCCTTCAGGAACTTATATGAAGATTAAAGCTAATTCTTTTTCAGTTCAACAGGGAGAGAATGCTATTGTAGATTATGGTTGTAAAAGTAGTACAAGAAAGAAATCAGGAAGTTACCCACAAGTTAATTATACAGTAAGCTTACCTCAACCGGACCCTCTTGTTCCGGGTTCTACACAGACAGATTACACGATTCCTGCAAACTCAAGAATTACTTTTGAGATAGAGGTTAGAAGAAAGGGTTCAGGTAATAAATGTGAAGGTAGAAGATGGAATTTAGATAAAACGGCAGTTGCATCTCAAGATTATGATAACTTTCAAGAATGGTTTGAAGGAGATAATATTAAAGATGTATTAGCACTTGGTGTTAGTAGTATTGGTAACCCGGGAAGTGGTTGTGATTTTGACACAGATTATGTAGGCACAACTACAGGAAATCTTCCTCAAGATTTATGTACAGTATATTTTGGGTTTTATAGAAACACAACTACAAATCAATTGTTTTTTCAAACAAGAGGTACAAGAGCCTGTGGTAGCAGTAAGAAAAGAAGGTCTTATTTAAAAGTTTGTATTACTGTTTTTAGAGCAGAAAATACTTGTGTTTTTGAAAGTGAGCCACTTGATGCAGCACCGGATATTTGGTATGAAGGTTCTGAAACTTTTGATATTGTACAGGACAATAACATATGTAATTTCACTGTAGACAGTAGCGATGTTAATGATGTTGTTTATGACTACATAGACTTAAATGGTTTACCTCAACAAATTACAGTTCAAGGAAATCCTTTGGGTAATGTGAACACAGTTACTTTTGCTGCAGAATGTGGAAGTGCAGTTATTAGTGCATCGACACCACCGGCTAACCCTGCTGCAGTAAATTTAAGTTCGGTGGCAATTCCTGTCGGAACTCATTTAGGTAATATACAAAGTCAAGTATTTTCATCTAATCAACCTGCAATAATTGACACTAAATTCTTTAATTGTTATGCGTTTGGTAATGGAGTAGAAAGCTACAAGATTAGAGATAGTTTACTTGGTAAAGACTTTAAACTTGGAAACAGGGTAACATCTACAGAGTCTATAGATTATTCAATGGTTCGAAGAGGAGCAGATATTACTTACAGTGGTATTTATAATGATGAGTCAAATGTAAATAGACTTAATGAGTTTAATGGAGGATTGCTAAACTTTAAAGCTTTAGAAGAATCATTTGGACCTATTCAAAAATTATTTGCAAGAGAGACTGATGTTCTAACATTACAAGAAGATAAGATATCTTATGTTCTTCAAGGCAAGAATCTATTGTCAGATGCAGGAGCAGGTAATTTATTACAATCTGTACCTGAGGTATTGGGAACTCAAGTAGCAAGAATAGAAGAGTTTGGTATTAGTCATAACCCCGAAAGCTTTGCTCAGTGGGGTCCTGATAAATACTTTACAGATGCTAAACGTGGCTCAGTTTTAAAACTTAGTGGAACAAGTTATCAGAGTGATAATCTTGAGGTTATTTCACAATTTGGTATGCGAACTTGGTTTAGAGATTTATTTAATACTCAGTTTGAAACTCAAAAGTTAGGAGGGTTTGACCCTTATATGAATGAGTATGTAATTAATTCAAATCAGGATTTAATACCTATTGAAAAGGATTGTGTGGCTTGTGGAGTATCACAACAACTAACAATATTACAAGGTAAAGGCTTTAGTGCTTGTTTTGAAATGGGTGATACTATTGGACCTGTTGATGTGTCTTGGTCTGTTGCAAACGTGAGTGGAACCTTTGATGTTAATATTGAATACAACGGGAATGTAACTAATGTTCCCAACCAAAGTGCAAGTGGAAATTCTGTTATACAAAAAGATGTTATTTCAGCTACTGAGGTGACCGTAACCATTACAAGTACAAGTGCAGTTACTCTAACTCTAACCGTACCTTGTCCGGAAGCTAAAACAATAACAGTTGTTGAGGTAGTTGCTACAAGTG
>Ga0228662_1000086_pt1 | contig 53329 bp, 69 predicted proteins | sample 76DmetaG_FD_183173 | JGI IMG/M metagenome (GOLD analysis project Ga0228662, IMG submission 183173) | Seawater microbial communities from Monterey Bay, California, United States - 76D | ecosystem: Environmental > Aquatic > Marine > Coastal | place: USA: California | collected 2016-11-10
AAAGGGACAGCAGGTGACCCAGGTGCTAAAGGTTCTAAAGGTGGAACGGGCGCTGGCGGTCCAAAAGGTACAGCAGGTGACCCAGGTGCTAAAGGTTCTAAAGGTGGAACGGGTGCTGGCGGTCCAAAAGGTACAGCAGGTGACCCAGGTGCTAAAGGTTCTAAAGGTGGAACGGGTGCTGGTGGTCCAAAAGGTACATCAGGTGATCCAGGTGCTAAAGGCGGAGTTGGTGAAACAGGTCCAAAAGGCGGAGTTGGTGAAACAGGTCCAAAAGGCGGAGTTGGTGAAACAGGTCCAAAAGGTGGAGTTGGTGAAACAGGTGCTAAAGGTGGAGTTGGTGAAACAGGTGCTAAAGGTGAGGTGGGCGATCCCGGCGACAAAGGCTCTAAAGGCGGAGGTGGAGAAGTTGGAATTAAAGGATCGCAAGGCTCTCCCGGAGCGGATGCGCCTTATGTTGTAATTGGTTTCAAGGGCACAATCGACACTAATGCAGAGCGGGTTAGTGAGATAAAAACATTCTCTGGTCTGAATGTTGTAAAAACAAATTCAGTCTACTGGGATGCAATTAGTGGAATACCATATCAAAACCAAGGTGCAGAAGCTTCTAGCCCAACACTCACTCCTTTGACAGGATCTGATGGCATAGTTAATATGGATTCAATTCAATTAGAAACAGGGAGTGAACGAGTAGAGTTAACCTCTTCAGGACTAAAAATATATAACAGTAATGTTCTTAGAGTCAAGATTGGTGACCTATCATAACCCCTACAAAAAATAAATCTTGACATAAAATGTCTATCAGGTTATAATTTCAATCATAGGAGAATTAAATGAGCGCAGGAAATTACAACTTAGTCATTGACCAGGGAGCCGACTTTGCGATTACGTTGACCCTGAAGGAGAGTGGTCAGGCAAAAAACTTGTCTGACTATTCTGCTCGTGCGCAAATGAGATCAAAGAAATCTTCTAGCACAGTCGCAGGTACGTTTACTTGCACCGTAACTGATGCTACCAATGGCAAAATTACAATGAAAATGCCAAATGTTACTACAAAGGATCTCACTCCAGGAGTCTATTATTACGATCTAGAGCTTTATACTTCTTCGGACGCTAACGTAACTAGGCTATTAGAGGGCACCGCCACAGTTACTGCGGAAGTTACAAGATAATGGCTATACAAATAACTATCGAACCTATGGCTACTTCCGAAGTCACGGTTGATGGCTCTTCGTCAGCCATAAGTGTAGCTCCTACAGTAACAGAAGTAACAGCAAACTTAGCACTTGTAGACGTAGGAGCTGCAAGTGTTTCTATTACTCCTACTGGTGCAGTAACTGCCACTAACATTCAGGATGCGATTGCTCAATTAGCAGATCAAAACTTTAGAAGTGACAATGCGCCAACAGGAGCCAATGTTGAGGTCGGGGATACGTGGTACGACCAAGATGACAATATTTTTTACGTATACCGAACGATCGACGGTGTGACAGACTGGGTTCCTTTACTAACCACAGATGCACCGGATGAAACCGACGGAGGAGCCTTTTAAGGCTACCGGAGACTTTGAATGGCTCAAGTCATTAAAATCAAACGCAGTGATAATAACAATAGTCCATCATCACTAGCTCAAGGCGAACTCGCATATTCTTCAAATAGCGACAAACTGTTTATTGGTAATCCAGGTACTGGAGATGTAACCACTATCGGCGGTAAGCTATTTGTAAATATGCTGGATCACACAGCAGGTACTCTTACCGCAAATAGCGCTATTATTGTAGATGGTAGTAGTAAAATTGACCGTATTAACGTAGATAATCTACGCCTCGACGGAAACGCTATTACTTCCACAAATACTGGTGGTGATATTACTATTACACCAAACGGTAGTGGTAATATTGTTCTTGACGGAGCAATATGGCCAAACAGTGGAGAAGCTTCAGACTATTACTTAAAAACTAATGGTTCAGGAACTCTTTCTTGGGCGGCTATTCCTTCAGGCACTATTACTCTTAATGATGGAACTGACACAGATACTTATACTACAGGAGAAACTCTTACTTTTACTGGAGGTACTGGACTTACTTCTGCAGTTACAGATAATACAGTTACGTTTTCTATTACAAATGGAGGTGTAGGTACTACACAACTTGCTGATGATGCCGTAACAAAAGCTAAAATTGCGGATGACGCCGTAGATTCGGATCAAATTGTAGACGGTGCGGTAGATAATGTACATCTTGCAGGTAGCATTGCAAACGGCAAACTTGCAAACTCTAGTATTACAGTTTCTGACGGTACAAATAGTAATGGAGTAGACCTTGGAGACACTCTTACTGTATCTGGTGGAACTGGTATTACATCTACGCACTCTACAGATCAGATTGCAATTAGTATTACTGCAGGAGGCGTAGATACTACACAACTTGCTAATGATGCAGTAAATGGCAATAAAATTGCGGATGACGCAATTGACTCCGAACATATTGTAGACGGTGCGGTAGATAATATACATCTTGCAAACAGTTCGGCGGACATCGGCTCTACAACTGTTACTCTGGGTCAAAGTGTCAATAGTCTGGCAGGACTTACAGAAGTAGTTTCTACCGATTTTGTAGGAGACTTAGGTAAGGCTGACTCAAGTGGTACAGATGCAGCAGGTACAAGTCTAACAATAAAGGGCGGAGCAGGAACAGGTTCAGGCGCAGGAGGTTCCGTAGTTATTCAAGTTGCCGACGGCACATCTTCTGGCACCTCTGTAAACTCCCATGCAACTGCAGTAACAATTGCTGATGATAAGACAATGACTGCAGCAGGTAATGTTGTAATCTCAGGTAACCTTACTGTATCTGGTACAACTACTACTGTAAACTCAGAAACTGTTACATTTGACGACAATATTCTTATTTTAAACAATAACTACTCCGGTAGTTCACCTACAGAAAATGGTGGTTTAGAAGTTGAGCGCGGTACATTAGATAACGCAAAATTCCTCTTCAACGAAACAACAGATAAGTGGCAAGTAGGCATCGGGTCTACAATGAGCAACCTACTTACTAGCAGTAATTTTGAATCAGAAATTACTACAATTGACGGCGGAAGCTTCAATACTTAATACCTATAGGGGCTCTATATAGAGCCCTTTAGCCCTGCTTATATAAGCGAGATACGGGATTCCACATGGCACAGACTATTAAGATCAAACGGTCGTCCCAGACCGGCAATAAACTTACTGCATCAAATAGTGTTGCGGGCGAACTCGGCCTCAATACAGCAGATAAGGCACTCTATATTCAAACAGGCTCGACAGACGCATCCGTTGTAACAGTTTACGACGATAGCATTCTGCACCTTGACGATACTAACAATCGTGTCGGTATTGGCACCACTTCTCCTGCTTATCCTTTTGATGTTAATGTAGCGGGCGGAAACACAGTAAACTTTACATCTACTGATAATAGAATGCAAATACGCATTAAAGATAATGATACTACAGGGTATGTAGGCGTAGAAAATAGCGTATTTTATTTAGGTTTAAATGCGGGAATTGGAACCAATAATTTATCAATAAAATCAGACGGGGCTGTTGGTATCGGTACAACTGCACCAAATCGACAGCTTCATATTTCTGGCTCCGGAGCAACCGTTGCAGCCAAAGTAGAAGCCACTGACGGTAGTCAATCTTCTATTGATCTTAAAAATAGCGAAGGAGAATTTCGTATAATTAGTGACGGCGGAGAGCTGTCAATTTACGATCAAACCGATACTACCGAAAGATTCCGTATAGATACTGCGGGTTTTGTAGGCATTAATACAAGTAATCCTCAAGTAAGACTACATATTACTACAGATACTGGAGGACATGAAAGTAACGACGAAGCCTCCATTCTATTAGAAGATACGGCAACAGAGGCTGGAGAGCCAAGTATTGCATTTAAAAATAGTGCAAGTGGTTCAAGCCGATGGCATATTGGACTAAATCAAGATAACGAGCTTCACTTTAATTACGGTACTACGTCATTTAGTGATGCCAATACTAAAGTTAATATTCTTGCGAATGGTAGAGTTGGTATTTTACGTATTGCGCCGTCTCAAACATTAGATATTGGTGGTAATGTTGGTATCAGTGGCACCGAAGTTATTGACTCCTCTGGTAATTGGGTAGGCCCTTCAAGCGGACTAAAAGGCGAACCTGGTGCAAAAGGTCAAAAAGGTGAAGTAGGCTCTACCGGTGCTGACGGTAGTGCTGGTGCTAAAGGTGATACGGGCGGTACAGGTGGTACAGGTCAAAAAGGCGAAACAGGTGCTAAAGGTGAAGTAGGTCAAAAAGGCGAAGCTGGAGTTGACGGTAGTGCTGGTGCTAAAGGTGATACGGGTAATACGGGTGGTACAGGTGGTACAGGTCAAAAAGGCGAAACAGGTCAAAAAGGAGAAGCTGGCGCTGACGGTAGTGCTGGCGCTGACGGTAGTGCTGGTGTAAAGGGTCAAAAAGGAGAGGCTGGAGTTGACGGTAGTGCTGGTGCTAAAGGAGACACAGGTGCTAAAGGTGATTCCGGTATTGATGGTGCAAAGGGAGAGACAGGCCAGAAAGGAGACACCGGGGCCGATGGGTCTGCAGGTTCTAAAGGCGACACTGGAGCAAAAGGTCAAAAAGGCGAGCAAGCAGGTATTACTGCTATTGCAAGCTTTGCAGACAATCGAGTAATTACTGCGTCCTCTACTACAGCACTACAAGGTGAAGCAAACCTAACCTTTGATAATACAACTCTTTCTTCTCCAATTTTATATCCTAGTGGAGGAGAGCACGACTTTACAAACGAAGTAGGAACTGATCCTACAAATGTTGCAATTATTATAAATAAGGATGATTTTATTTATAATAATAATGATGGATATGCTCGAAAAATGATAGGTTTGACTTCGGGACAAGATATAGAAATAGGACAAAGTGGTACTGCTCTTATTCGAGATATCATTTTAACGACGGGAAGTTCTGGCAACATTTTCTTCAAAACAAATAACGGTACTACAAAAGCAAAAATTGATAACTCCGGTAAAGTATACGGAGAAATGTTTGTAGCAAATATTAATAATGACACTGTGCAAACAGGGCACGCATCTTTCCGTCGTGGAAGTTTGGGCGAAGCGCATATTGACGCTCCTGGGCATGTTCATATTAATATTGATACTAATAACAATAATACAGATAGATATTTTTCCATAAGAAAAGACGCAACTACTACGGACCTGTTCAAAGTAAAAGAAAACGGTAATGTAGAAATAACAGGAGCTATAAACGAAGGCACAAACGGGTGGCTTAATTTCAATGACGATCAAGACAGTCATTGGCCTTTAGATACTGATAATCTTACAGTTCTTGGTTCTATTACGCACATGGTTTTTGCAGGTGATTCAAATGCAAATGGCACAGGAGGAGAGTTTTACTGGGGGTATGGTCAAAGTCAGGCAGCGAGTTCTCAAAGTTGGACAACAACTGCAAAGCTTGAGCGTTCCGGCATATTTGACGCAAAAGGCGGACTAAAGATAAACGGCTCTGGCGTTATTAACTCCAGTGGCGAGTGGACAGGATCTAGCTCTGGATTAAAGGGCGAACCTGGAGATAAAGGTGCTACTGGTGCAAAAGGAGATACTGGTGCAAAGGGTCAAAAAGGTGAAGTAGGTCAAAAAGGCGATACAGGTGCAAAGGGTGAAGTCGGTCAAAAAGGTGCCGCAGGTGCAAAAGGTCAAAAAGGCGAAATAGGTCAAAAAGGCGATACGGGTGCAAAAGGTCAGAAAGGCGAACAAGCCGGCATCACTGCTATTTCAAACTTTGCAAACGATCGAGTTGTTACTGCTTCTTCAAGTACTGCGCTTGTGGGTGAAAGTAATCTAACCTTTAATTCTAGCGCCCTTGCAGCATATACTAATAAAATAGTAGGTCGAGGAGCCGGCACTACTTCATCTGGTACTATTCTTAGTCAAGTTATTCCTGACCACAGTATAGAAAATAACGGTGTAGTCGACTATGCACACCATAATTTACTAGCGGGTGCAGATCAGCGTTATACTGTAACGGCTACTTTAAATGGCTCTTCCTTTACTCCTTCATCAAAATGGTTTAAAGATCCGAGCTCAAACGGAGGAAATCATGTCTTTAGTAGTGCTACTAGTGAGCTTGTAATTCTTATCGAAGATATTCCAAACACACAGTATACTGCGCGTGTAGGAATTGTATTCGGCAATGCTGGCTGGAGAACAAGAGGCGTAAAGATAGAAACATTCCGAAACGGTGCATGGCAAACCGAGTGCGATCTTACAAATAACGCAGAAAATATGGTAACCCGTCAGGTTTCTGCAAACAACCACAACGGAGTTACTAAAGTTAAGTATACACTAAAAGATCCTGCAAATACGGGTGGAATGTATACTAGAATTAATATGCTGTTTATGCTGAATTATCAGACTTCAGCATCTGACCATGGATACTATGTAAATAAATACGCAAACAGCACAATTCCAGATGGTAACAAAGTACAGTTTGGAGACGACAATGATCTTCAGATTTATCATGATGGTAACAACAGTCGCATTCACGATACTGGTACAGGCAATTTAATCTTAAGAGGAACCAATTTAAGCCTTCAGGATTCTTCTGGTTTTGATTATGTAACGGCTGTTGATAACGGAGATGGTGGAACAGTTCGTTTGTTTTACAACAACTCTGAACGACTAAAAACAACCTCCACAGGCGTCGACGTAACTGGCACAGTGACCTCTGATGGTCTCACTGTTGACGGTAGTACAGACTTAAACGGCTCTGCTACAATCTCTGGAACTCTTTCTTTTGATGGCACGGCTGTGTATAATGCACTCCATCTCAATAATAACAATATTATTGGGGTAAATAATATGGTTATTAGTGACGCGGGAGCAAGCGAAGGTGTTCAGTGGCAAAACTGGCATCTTTACGAGTCTCCAGATGATTTAAGTAATGCTACCGGCAACTTCCAGATTGTTAAAATAGGAACAGGTGCTGGACGTAAATTTACCGTAAGCACAACAGGAATAGATGTAGTTGGATCAGTAGAAATAAGCGGAACCGAAGTTATCGACTCTTCTGGTAACTGGACCGGCCCAGTAGCAGGCTTCAAAGGTGAAGTCGGCGAGAAAGGCGCTACAGGTGCAAAAGGTCAGAAAGGTGAAGTAGGTCAGAAAGGTCAAAAAGGTGAAGTAGGAAGTAAAGGTAGTACTGGTGCTACGGGCACAGGTGTCACAATGGAAGGCCAAGTTGCAACTACAAGCAATCTTCCTTCTTCTGGCAACACAAAGGGCGACGCATATATTGTACAAGCAGACGACTCTCTTCATATTTGGGATGGCTCTGCTTGGGTCAGCGGCGGATCAATTCAAGGACCACAAGGTTCGAAAGGTCAAAAAGGCGAAGTAGGTGCTAAAGGCGAAGTAGGTCAAAAAGGTGCTACAGGTCAAAAAGGTGAAGTAGGTCAGAAAGGCGACACAGGTCAGAAAGGTCAAGGCGGCACAAACGGCACAAACGGAAATGATGGCGCTAAGGGCGCTACAGGTGCAAAAGGGGCTCCAGGTGCTCAAGGTCAGAAAGGTGAAGTAGGTCAGAAAGGTGCTGGGGGTGCTGGAGGTGCTAAAGGTCAGAAAGGTGAACAGGCAGGTATTACTGCAATTGCAAGCTTCTCGAACAATCGTGTTCTTACTGCATCGTCAAGCACTGCCATTAATGGTGAAGCGAATCTAACTTTTAATGGTACTGATCTAACAGTTCTAGGTAGTGGTAGAGTAATAGCCGATCATTTTGTATTTACAGATTATGGTGGCCCTGCATTACAAATGAATGATTCTTCATTCTCTAATGCCCCAACACATGATGTATTGTACACTGCTTATCAGACAAATCTTGGAGACTACATTACTTTAAAAGCCCCAGGAAACAGTAGTACTAGCGCACATGGTATTATAGGAATTGCAGACAATGGAATTTTCTTTGGCGCGTCAAACATAGAAACTGGAACTACCCAGATGTCTAATAGCGCCGATACTCCTTTCGATGGGGCCAACTATGGACATATTGATTCTGCGGGTATGGATATTAAAGGTCTTACTCTTGCTACAGGTGACGGCGGTACAAATGGCGTAATTAATGTAAAAGCAAGTGTTAATGGATACTTTCAACAGAATGGAAATACTCGTCTTACTATAAACTCTAGTGGTATTACTTCGAGTAGTAAGATACTAACTGCAGATGGTTCTCAAAGTTCTCCAACTCATACATTTACGGGTGATACTGATACAGGAATGTACAGTAGTAGTGCTAACATTCTTGAATTTAGTACTGGAGGAACTCGACGTGTATATTTTAATGATGCAGGTATACATTCGGAGTATAATCTTTATACAGCAACCAATGGTATGTTCCGTAATTATGGAGGAGTCTGGACTGCTACTACAGGTTTAACAGGAAATGGATTTAGCTTTGCAAACAGTGTAGATGGAACAGCAATGACAATTTCATCTACAGGTGATGTTGTCTGTACAGGATCTCTTTCAGCAACAACCAAGTCGTTTGATATTGAGCACCCAACCAAAGAAGGTATGCGCTTGCATCACGGCTCTTTGGAGGGACCAGAACATGGTGTCTATATTCGAGGAAGAAACAAAGGTACTGTGATTGAATTGCCAGAATATTGGTTAGGTCTTGTAGACGAAAGTACAATTACAGTACAATTAACAGCAATCGGGGAGCCACAAAACTTGTGCGTAGCCGATATTAAAGATAACAAAGTTTATGTGAAAGGCGTAGAGTACTTCTACTTTATACAAGCCGAGCGTAAAGATATTGAGAAGTTTGAGGTAGAGTATGAGATTTAAAATAACTTATAATAAATCAGCAGGTACTATTACCTTAACAGATAAAGAGGAAAACTTTTCTGTATGGAATGAAATCGTATCTGATAGCTTAGATGAATTAGAAGTATGCTTTGAAGTAGAAGGTGATGAATTAGAAACTGCAGAGTTATTAGAGGGTATTGAATAATGGCATTAATACTATCAGCACAATCAGGAAACTGGACCTCAACTACAACTTGGAATGGAGGAAGTGTTCCCGCAGACGGTGATCAATTTGAAATACAACCAGGGCATGTTGTTGTTATTAATTCAGATGTAAGAACAACTAATGGATATCATGATTCATATGTAGAAGGTAAGTTATCAATAACCACGAACGGTAAATTATTGATGAACGGAACTCTACTTGTTCGTGACGGAGTAGGAGGAAGTGCTACTGGATATTTTTCTGAAGGTGATGCTAATTCAGGACCCCATTTTAGAATGGAGAATGGTGCTCATTTAGAATTAACTGGAGATAATTCTGCTAACCATGCTTTAAGAGGAGAAACTCATAAGTATGTTTGGATTGAATGCGAAGGAACTGACCCACGACCAAAGACAACTTTATCAGCAGATGAAACAATAGGGTCTGCAGTTTTAAATTTAACTTCAGCATCTAATTTTAGAGCGGGAGATTGGATTCACTTATACGTAGAAGCAGAACAGATTGCAGATTGGGAAAGAGAAAAAGCGCCACGAGAAGAAAGCTTTATAATACATGATATATCAAGTAATAATGTCTACTTTAGACAATTTGTAACTCCTACAGCTACTATTTCAAGAGTAGCGAGTAGTAAAATATTTGTAAATGATTCTACAGTATTTAGAGTAGGTCAAAAGATTATATTTGGTACAGGATCAAATCGAAATGTAAAAACAATTACTTCTATTGGTAAAGGCTCTGGTAGAATTACTGTTGATAGTGCAATTACTGGAACAGTAACAGGTGAAACTGTATATCTAACTGGTTCAGAAAAGTGGCATAAGAGTGGTGATAGTGTACAAGTCATGGCGACTCCTTTGACTGCTGGTGGTTCATCAGGTAGTAGAACAATTCAAGTAGCAAATCCAAATGGATTTAGTGTAGGTGATAGAGTACTTATTGAGGCAAATAATAATTCTGATACGAATTGGGATTATGTAATGGATAACGTAGTAGAATCCATTTCAGGTAATAGTTTAGTACTTGTAAATAATTTAGCAAATGATAGAGCCCTCGGAGCTTGGGTTGTTAACTTTGAAAGAGATGTACAAATTAAAGCAAAAACTCCTGACTTGACTGGAACAAGTTCAGAAAGACCTTATGTTTGGATAGAACATTGGACTTCAAGTAATGCATATTATAGAAGAATCAGATTTAGAAATGTTGGCTTTTATGGAATAGGTTCAAATACAGTTAATAGTTCATACTATCGTGGTGTTGGTATGAATAGGTGTTCTTATGAAACAAACTCTTATGGTAATTATACTTCAGGTTTAGAGGGTTGTGTATGGCACCCAAATAATTCAGATAGTAATTCTTGTATGTATTGGAGAGAAAGCCACTATCAAAGAATGAGCAGAAATATTTGTTATAACGGACATTTAAATTTTTGGAGATGGTCAAGTGGTAATGAAGCATGTATGACTGCAAACATTTCATGGAGAAGCTCATACTGTTGTTTCTATATGGATGGATTCTATGAGCCAAGAACATGTTTTGCATACAATCATGCATCAAGGTCAGATGACTACGGAATGTTTATATATCATGGTAGGGACCATCAAGTAGAAGTAAGACATAATTACTTTACTCACCACGAGAATAGACCCTTTTATTGGTATTATCAAACACAAAACTTTTTAATGGAAAGAAACTATTTTAATTATTACAGATATTGGCCACACATTGGTAGAGGTGGAGGAGATGTTATAATGTTAAATAGTTATCTTGGAAACGCTTGGGACTCAACAGGAGATTCTACAGTAATCAATGGAGTAAGAATATCTGCTGACTCATTAAGACCTGATAGAAATGGTAGAATGACAAGGTGTACTTCCGTAAATCATAATTTTAAAGAAGGTGCAACAGTTGAATGGGCTGGTCAACATTGGAAAGAATGGAATGATGATGAAGAAGCATGGTTCTACAGAAGAAATCAAGATAGTGATAGTTGGGCAGGAGATACGGAAGAATTATTTGTACCAGCTGGTGCAACAGTTTATTGCGCTGCTGAAGTAAAATTGACTACTGGTAATAATGGTACTAAGCCTTTCTTAATGGCAAGAACAAAACAACAATATAATTATGGTAAATTCTTAACAGGGCCAACTGATACTTCTGAATCGCCTTCTGAAGAAAATCCGCATGGGTATCCTATGGGTCATTTTGAAAAGGTAGATTTTACATCAGCATGTGAAACCGCCTATGAAAGAAAAACACTTACGATAAGTCCTGTAAATTATGATTATTATATTGTGGTTGCTGTAGTTTCAAGTAATAGGAGTATTTCAAATGCCGCAACTGAAGGTTGGTATCAAAAACCTATTGAATTATATATTGATAAGAGTAGCCCTATTAAGGAAAAGAAATTTATAACAAGTCACCAAAGTAAAAGAGGAATTAATAACTCTACAGTACAAAGAAAGAAAAGACTCGGAGGAAGAATTAAATGAGCAATGATGTATTAATTACACCAGCGTCACGGAAAATTGAATTAAAAGATTCAAGTGGAAACGTAGACGCAAAAATTGAAACAGACTCAAGTGGTAATCTGCTCATTACGAATGCTGGCGGAGATATTTCTATTGGAGACACTACTTCAGATGTATTTATTGGCGATGGCACAAACAGTATAGATATTGTTTTTGAGCAAAATGGAGAGATTCGTGGTACTTCCGGAGTTACTCTTACTCTCGGAGATGCAAATACGACTCTTCGTACTGGTACGGATCTTAGTCTAAATAATAATGATATTACCAACGTAAACAATATTACAATAACAGGAACGTCAGAAAGCTTAGCAAATCAGCCCGCAGTTCCAGTGACGGTAGAAGATGGAGGCGCTACAGATGGTCGTGTCTTTATGTCTATCAAGCATGGAGGGGCATCTGCAACTGCAGGTGCTATAGGTGCCGGTATTAGAATGATTGCTAATGATGGATCGGGAGGTTCATCTTACTGGCCTGCATATATGTTTGTTCAAGGCGGCGCAGAAGCAGGCACTGTAAAGTTACTTGCTCCAAAAGATTTTGATTTCTATGTAGATACTCATGATGATAATATTGATGGTACTAGTTATAATGATTATGGTACTATAGCTATTCAAATAACAGAAGCAGGAGACTTAAATATTCGACAAAGACTTCTGGTTGATGGAAGTGTTGTTATTAATGCAGACGGTACTTGGGGAGGTTCTTCAAGCGGGCTGAAAGGTGAGCCAGGTGCTACGGGTGCTAAAGGTGCTACAGGGGCGTCTGTAAAAGGTGCTACGGGTGCTAAAGGTGCTACAGGAGCGTCTGTAAAAGGTGCTACGGGTGCTAAAGGCGATACAGGAGCGTCTGTAAAAGGTGCTACGGGTGCTAAAGGTGCTACAGGAGCGTCTGTAAAAGGTGCTACGGGTGCTAAAGGTGCTCCAGGTGCGTCTGTAAAAGGTGCTACCGGTGCAAAGGGGGCTCCGGGAGCAAAAGGCGCTACAGGGGCATCTGTAAAAGGTCAAAAAGGTGAAGTAGGTCAGAAAGGGGCTACAGGATCATCTGTAAAAGGCCAAAAAGGTGAAGTAGGTGTTAAAGGAGCTACTGGTGCTGCAGCAAAAGGTCAAAAAGGTGAAGTAGGAGCTAAAGGTGCACTCGGACAAAAAGGTGCTGCAGGTTCTTATCCTACAAACTCAAGTGGAAACTGGCACAACGGAGGCCCCGCACTTGTAGCCACTGATGGAGTAATGGAAGTTGGTCGTTATATGGACTGGCACTACGGGGATACTGGCTCTGAAGACTATAGTGTTCGCCTTGAGAATATGTCAAACAATGGTCTAAAACTTACAAACTCAAACGGATACCTTGAATTTGGTCCTATGAATGGATCCCACGCCCATCTCCAAACAGATCGTGCCACGTTTTACTTTAATAAAGGAATACTTGTAGATACTGGTGTAGTAGGTAGTTACAACGAAGACTTATATCTACGAAGAGCAGGAAGTTCAAGTACTCAGATTCAAATTGCATCCACCTATGTAAATGTAACAAATACGATTCATGCGAAAGATGGTCTTCGTCTATCTCAAGGTGGTTGGACAGAAGATCCCGAAGGCGTGCGCTATGATTGGGGTCTCACAGGCATGGGCACCGATACTACAACCTGGAAGAAAGTAGCTACTGTTACATTAAATTCTGGTTTATATACTGCTTTAAATATGACAATTGAACTTGTTTCTCAGACAGGTAATTTTGGATCTACCAGTGAAATAGATACTTCTCATATTACAGCTTTGTTTTATCGTAGTTCAAACGTAGAAAACAATGTAAATAATGCTAGTCTCGTCGGAAATAACACAGACGATCATGAGCTTCGAATTGTAAAAACGGCAACAGGTACTTACGAATTACAACTTCGTATGAAAGTGGCTTATCGAGATGCTATTCTTCGCTGTCAGGTACAATCGACAAACGGGGGAGACATTGTATTTACGGATAATGTTACTACTAGTGGTAGTACTTCGGGCACTATTTATACAATGACTCTTCCTGGAGACAGTACGAGTCATCCAAAGCATATTTTTCCGATTGTAAAAGCATCGGAAGTACAAACAACTGAAGGTTTAACTGTAGACGGTACTCAAGTTATCAATGGCTCGGGTGTTTGGGTCGGCTCTTCTAGTGGTCTCAAAGGGGAGCCGGGTGCAAAAGGAAATACAGGTGCTAAAGGTCAAAAAGGCGAAATAGGAGTAGGTCAAAAAGGTGCTACTGGTGCAAAAGGTCAAAAAGGTGAAGTAGGAGCTAAAGGTGCTACAGGCCAAAAAGGTGAAGTAGGGGCTAAAGGTGCTACTGGTCAGAAAGGTCAAAAAGGCGAATCTGTTACTGGTCAAAAAGGTGAAGTAGGTCAAAAAGGTAACGAAGCTGGAAATGCGGGTACTCTTGACGGATATGACTCTAGCCGCTTCATGCGTAGACAATCTAAAGCAAATGCTACTGTAGGTCCTGGGTGGATGACTGTAGCTAGTAATGGTAGTGGTAGATCTCATGGAGAGATTGTCGTAACAGACGGCGATAGTAGTGATCACTCATTTATTAGAATTGATTGGATGCGTAGCTACGCAGACAGTAACTTTAGTGTTATTAATTGTGGAGGACATAGTAATAGAATTACTGGTGCAAGAGTAATCTATCAAACTTCGGATAATACTTACGGATTAAAATATCTTCAGGTATATGTAGGTGCTTCTTCTAACTATGAAGTAAATGTATACGAACATGGAGATATTGATGACTACGGCTCCCATTCTGTTGTAACTCCTGTTATTGAAAACTCCAAATCTGGGTATGCACTTCATGGCTCTGATCTTACAGCTCTACAAAATGTTAGTTTAGCCGCAGAAGAAGCAATTTCTGCAAACGGATATTATGTTGATAACACACAAGTTATTAATGGTTCTGGTGCTTGGGTAGGCTCTTCTAGTGGCCTCAAAGGTGAGCCAGGTGCTAAAGGTCAGAAAGGTGAAGTAGGCCAAAAAGGTGCCACAGGTCAAAAAGGTCAGAAAGGTGAAGTAGGTCAAAAAGGTGCCACAGGCCAAAAAGGTGAAGTAGGCCAAAAAGGTGCCACAGGCTCTAAAGGTCAAAAAGGTGAAATAGGACTTACAGACGCGCCTTACGGAGCAGTGCCTGCATATAGCAATTCAGATGTGAATACAATTACTTGGAATGCTGCAGAAGAAGCAATGGAGCTACAAAGTAGTGATACTCAAATCGGTACTGCTTTTCCTGCTTTCCGTGTAAATCTTACAGGTAATGAAACGCACAAACTTTCTGTAAAAGTTAAGTCGAATACAACTTCATCTTCTGGACTGTATGTTCGCGTATATGAATATAATGCATCACTTCCTTCCGGAAAAGTTGCAGTATCAAACAGTGCGAGCTATTCTCTTGTTCAAGAAGATACAAGCGGAAAGACAAACTGGATAGAAAATCAATCAATTAATACAAGCTGGTCAACAAAAGAGTATACATATACTCCCACGTCAGGAGCGGCGTGGGCTTCGATTGTAATACTGAACTGGTCTGGGATGGGCACTAGCTCTCTATACATTCGAGATCCAATGTGGCAGCTTATTGGTTCTAGTGGCGCAAAAGGTCAGAAAGGTGAAATAGGTCAAAAAGGTGCTACTGGTGCAAAAGGTCAAAAAGGTGAAGTAGGTGCTCCAGGTGCAAAAGGTCAAAAAGGTGAAATAGGAGTAGGTCAAAAAGGTGCCACAGGCCAAAAAGGTGAAGTAGGAGTAGGTCAAAAAGGTGAAGTAGGTCAGAAAGGTGCTCAAGGTTCTGCGGCAAGCGACGCAAGCAGAATGGATCGGGAAGACAATCGTACGATTAGTCCTTCTGAACTAAGCGCAGGTCACTTGAAGTTTGGATTTACTTCTTGGGCAAATAATAGTACTGGTCCTTACGCTGATTTCTTACATATGAGAAGCTATACAGACTCTTCAGGAGGTTCTGATAATCTCTTTATGTTAAAGAAAGGTGGTCTGGGCGCAAGAGTATGGCAGCAATCTTATGGAAGTTCTACTGCATATTCAAATTATGTGGATCTACTCGATAGCGGAGGCACTGCTCAGATAAAGAACGGTAGTTTAACAATTGGAAATGCCAGCATAAATGCTAATTTAACTATCAAAAAAGCAGATGATAATATTTCTGATCATTTGCAGTTTTATATGGGCTCCACTCGCATGGGCGAAATTGGAACACAAGATACATCATGGCTGCGTATCAATCAGGTCACTAGCAAAAACATCTATACTCCTCGTCTGTTCCGAGCCGACGGAGGGCTCCAAACTACGACCGGTACTGCTACTGCACCTGCTATTTGCTATCACAACGACCCTAATACAGGAATATTCTTCCCTGGTAGTGATGTTTTCAAAATTACTACAGGGGGCGTGAACGCAGTAACTGTTAATACTACAGATATACAGCTTATACGTGATACTGTATCTGTAAAAGACTATTTACGACATTATGGAGACACAGATACATACTTCCGATTTACTACAGATCGTATTCGTATGGTCGCGGGAAATGTCACATTTATGGATGCTACTGAAGGTGCTACAGACTACCTACGCTTTCCGACTCGCGCTGTAACAATTGGTAGTAATACAGCACCTCAAGCGACTTTCACGATCGACCAAGGATGTACTGAAACCCCTGCTAACGGATGTGGCACAGGTAATGATGCGCATATGAAGCTTGAGAATACAAATACGACAGGCTCAGCTTCTACTTGTATTATTTTCAATGCGAAAGACTCTGGCGGAAATATGCGTCATGGTGCTGGTATACAATTCAAAAAAGCAATTGCTTGGTCTGCCAACGGTCAGTACCCCGGTGAATTGTACTTCTGGACTCGCCCAACCAGTGGCAACCAAGCGGCAGCTCAAAAACTAGATAAAGACGGCAACGCTATCTTCAAGGGTAATGTAACCGCATATGGATCGCTTTCTGATCGCAGACTCAAGGAGAATATCGAGAATATTCCAGACGCAACAAAGAAAGTACAAGAGCTAAACGGTGTTACATTTAATTACAAGAAAGACGGTAAGAAAGCAACAGGTCTTATCGCTCAAGAACTTCAAGAAGTACTACCAGAAGCGGTATACACTTCAGAAAACATTGAAACTGGTGAAGAGCATCTTGCAATTCACTACGGAAACGTAATTGGACTACTCGTAGAGAGTATCAAAGAGCTAAAGGCAGAAATAGAGGATCTAAAGAATGATAAGCACTAATACACTCAGGGTTCCGCTAGTTAAAGGGAAGGGAGTTAAATAATGCCTCTTCCAACTTCTGGTGCTATATCGTTAAATCAGATTCACGTCGAAGCGGGCGGAATTTCCGGCACTCAAGCGTCTATAAACGACTCTGATATTCGAGGGCTTATTAGTAAGTCTTCGGGGGTTACTATGTCCTTCAACGAATGGTATGGAGCTGGAGGGACAACTCTTTCATCTTCTAATGGCAACACTTTCTTTATTCTCAACTCAGATAATTCTATTTCAGAAACAGTTACTGCTACCGGACTTAATACGTCAGGCAGTTACAATCTTTTCACGCCAAGCCCTACAGTTACTTCAGGTTCTTTATTATGTTCGTTTAATTCTTCATTCCACGCAATGACTCATCAAGGCGGAGGCACTTGGACTGTTACTGTAAATCTAAATCGCACAGGTACTACAACAGGAACCGGCACATCTACATTTGAAGTCAAAGCCGGCTTTACATCACTCAGTCCTGCTTTAACTAGAACGGTTTCCGTAGTACAGAGTAGTTAAAATTACTCGCATTTATTATTAGCGCTCTTTACTGCGCATAGAGAGCAATTTAACCAGGGACTTAAAGTCCCGTAACCTTTAAAGGAGAAAAACATGGCAATTTCAAAAACAACAATTGTAAGCAGGATAGAAGTCTACCCTGCAGAAGACTCTTCCGCAGAATCAACTATGATTCTAGCTCATCCCCGAGTAATGGTTCTGTATGAAGATATTATAGATGATCCAGATGATGCAGAACTTCCAATTAGAGCACACAGAGAAAAAGTTTTTTACAAGTTTGTAGAAGATGAAGGAGCAGATACTGATGTTTCGGGAGAAGATGCTCTTGTACAAAGTATTTGTGCGGCTGCATGGTCATAATAAAAAGTTCTTGACTTTTATGGTGGATTAAAGTATAATTACTTTTTCCACCAACTTTTTCGAGGTAATAATGTTACGCAAGTTACTCATTAACTTAGAGCGCAGACCAGAGCGCCTAGCTTTACATGATATTGAAGCGCAAAATATGCAAGTCGTCAAAGCAGTTGACGGCAGCTCACTCACAAAACAACAAATGATGGATGCGCCAGTTCGAAAAAATTGGCGAGATCCTTGGCAGAATCGCCGATTTACAAAAGGGGAGTATGGTTGTTTTGCCTCCCACATTAAATGCTGGAAAATTGTAGCAGAGCAAAGCGAACCGATGCTTGTCTGTGAAGACGACGTAGTATTTACAGATAGTTATAACGAAGCTTCTTTACTGCAAAAACTTAATTCAAGTATTGATTTTATATTACTCGGATACAATGAGAATGAAAAAGAAAAAATTACTTATCATGGAGATGGTTTTGTAACTCCTTTCTTTCCATATAATACACACGCATACATTCTTGACCCCGTTGCGGCCCGTAAATTACTTAATCTTACAAAAACAAAAGATTTTAGTATGATACCGCTTGACGATTGGTTCAGTGAAAGGCTTGCAGCAGGCGAGTTAAATATTGTAGCTTGTGAAACTCCAATGGCAAAACAGCAACCAAGAGATGCGTACCCTTCTGATGTACTTCCAGAAACTTCTGGAGTTTTTGAAAATTACAATGTTCATGTGCTTACGTGTTCTACAGACGACTGGAAAGCGTATCGTCTCTTTGACAGTGCAGAAAAATATGGTATAAATGTAACAAATATTGGACAAGGTGTAGACTGGCAAGGTACGGATATGTCAGGGCCGGGAGGAGGACAAAAACTTAACCTTCTTCGAAAGTATATGGAAGACATTCCCGATACAGATATTGTGTTTTTTGTAGACGGATACGATGTATTTTTTGCGGACAGTTTGACGACAATTATGGATCGCTGGCTTAGTTTCGGAAAGCGTGCCTTATTCGGAGCAGAAAAGTATTGCTGGCCAGATACAAGTATTGCAGATCAGTTCCCTAATCAACCAACTGAGTATAAGTACTTAAATAGTGGAACATTTATAGCAGAAGTAGAAACTTTGCGACAAATTCTTTCTGACCCCGTTGCGGATTCTAGCGACGATCAACTATATGTACAGCAGCAATATTTGAGAGGACACTTAGATATTGCTATAGACTACGAACAGTACATTTTTCAAGTGTACGATGAAAGCGTTACAAAGAACAAATGGGGCCAGTTAGTAAACAAGGAAACAAATTGTACTGGCTGTCTGTTCCACGGCAATGGAGGCCCCGACGCAAAGAAAAAACTCACTAGCTTGTACAAGCAGTTTTTATTCGGTCCTGATTGCTTTATACCTCCCAAAATTGTAAAAAACTTAGATACAGATATGTTAGAAGTTAATTTTCTATCTAAGAAAGGGTGTGAAGTGCTAATAGATATAGCAGAAGACCATGGAGATTGGGAGCCACTTCCCTACGATAAGTTTCCTGCGCAGGAGATAAGAGTATCTGAATTAGGAATTTATGAAGAGTTTGAAGCATTTTGGGAAGAACATATAGTTCCTGTTGTAGAAAAGTACTGGCACCCTCTACAGATGTATGGAGTTCGTGATGCTTTTGTGATGAAGTATACTCCAGATACTCAAAACAAACTAGCCTTACATCATGATGCAAGCTTAGTTACTGGAAGTATAAAGTTAAACGATGATTATGAAGGAGGAAGTTTAGTTTACCCTAGACAACATATGTCTAATGACGAAACTGAGGTGGGTAAATGTATACTGTTTCCGGGACAAGTAACTCATGGACATCAGTGTTTAGAAATAACAAAAGGTACTAAATATAGTTTAACCGTATGGACTTCAAGATACGAAGGGGATAAAATATAAAAAAAGGGGAGCTTACGCTCCCTTTTCTAGTTCTTGTTCCAACAAAGAAGTAAAATGTATTCTAGCAGCTTCTAGCTGATCTAACTCCATTCTACTTTCTGATGTCTTTCTTGCAATGTCTTGCAAATTAGCAACAAGCATCTTTGCTGTATCACTTAAATCTTCTAAAGGATAGTCCTTGTCATTGAAATTAAGTGTGGGTTTTTGTTCAGTTTCCATAATAAGATCCTATTTAAATATGTCTTGCCAGTTACCTGTAGTACTTGCACGTGCGTACTCAGTGGCACGGTTTTCAAAAAAGTTTGTGTGTTCTACTGCGTTTAGCATGTAATCCAACCAAGGCAGAGGATTTTCCTCACTACCAAAAATCTTCTTCATACCAAGACCAAGAAGCCTTCGGTCAGCAATATAGCGAATATACTCTTTGATTTCTCCCGCTGTGAGATCGGGTACATCTGCACCTTCAAAACACAAATCAATAAAAGCATCCTCTAATTCTACAGTACGCTCTGCAGCGCAGTAGATTTCATACTTTAACTCGTCATTCCACAACTCCGGATTCTCCGCGATGAAAGTTCGGAATAGCTGAGACATACCCTCTACGTGGAGAGTTTCATCCCGAATAGACCACGTAACGATCTGTCCCATGCCCTTCATTAAGTTGTGACGAGGGAAGTTGAGCAAAATCGCAAAACTACTAAATAACTGGACTCCTTCCGTAAATCCACTATAAATTGCCATAGTTTTTGCGATGTTCATGGGTGTATCCATACCAAATGTAGATAGGTGCTCGTGCTTATCCATCATTGCTTTGTGGTCCATGAACTTTTGGTACTCATCATCTCCAAACCCAAGAGTTTCGAGTAGTAATGAATACGCTTCTTGGTGCACTGCCTCCATTGCAGCAAACGCAGAAAGCATCATTCGTACTTCTGGCTGCTTAAATGTTGGTAGATAGTGCTTTGCGTAGCCGCAACATACGTCTACATCTGCCTGAGTAAAGAAACGAAAGATTTGTGTAAGTAATCTTTTATTTCCTGGCGTCAGTTTCTCTCTAAAGTCTTTTAAGTCATCTGCAAGGTTGACTTCATCCGGCAACCAATGCATATGCTGTTGTGACTTATAGTGTTCAAATGCCCAAGGGTAGTTGAACGGTTTGTAATATTCTCTTTCTGTGAGAAGATTCATCAAATATACTCCATGACTTCTTCGAAGTCGCTATATCCTCCGACCCATTCACCATTCACACGTATTTGAGGAACGGTTTTGGCACCGGGGAATAATCTACTAAATTCTTGTACTTCTTTGTTAGCGTCGATATATGTATAGTCGAGGCATAACTCCTCTGCGAGGTCCACGGCTTTCTCACAAAAGCCGCATCCGTCTGCTCCATAAATTTCTATGTTCATCTTACCCCTCACACGCTAGACATTCATTTTCATCCATAGAATCAAAAATGCGTTGTCGTAGCGCCTCGTCTGATACTGTCTCCGCTCGCTTATATGCTTCACTTCGTAGATAGTATAGAGTTTTTACTTTCTTTTTCCATGCAGACATATGTACTGCATGAAGCTCTTGCTTTGATACGTCGGAAGGAAAGAAAACATTTAGAGATTGACTTTGGCAAATGTGCTTTTGTCGGTCTGCTGCCATGTCAATTACCCAGCGTTGATCAATTTCTACTGCCGTTTTAAATACGTCTTTTGTCCAATCGTCCAAAAACTCAAGATGTTGTATTGAGCCGCCGTTTGTTACAATACTCTTCCACACTTCGTCCGTGTCCATTCCTATGTCTCGGAGAATATCTTCAAGATACTCGTTCTTTTGTAGAGAGGTACCACTTTTAGTTTTCTGTGTATATGCGTTAGCACGGTAAGGCTCAATACTAGGACTAGTGTTACCACAGATAATACTAGATGAAGCGTTTGGAGCAACAGCCAGCAAGTGACAATTACGCATACCCGTACCTTGTGCATCAGGCGCTTCTCCGAGCTCCATTGCAAGCTTTCTCGAAGCAGTTTCCGCAGCAGATTTAATGTGCCAGAACATAGCCATATTACGTCCTTTCGCCATTGCCGATTCAAACGGAATGTTGTGCCGTTGTAAATAGGCGTGAAACCCCATCGCCCCCAAGCCAATTGATCTCTCCCTCTCCGCGCTGTAGCGTGCTTTCTCTAATTCATTTGGAGCGTGAGCAATAAAGTAAGTAATTACATTGTCAAGCATTCGTACTAGATCGGGAATGAAGTCAGGATTGTTACTCCAAGAATCATACTCCTCTAGATTTACACTTGACAGACAACATACTGCGGTACGCTCTTCGTTTGTTGGCAGTGTAATCTCACTGCACAGATTAGACTGGTGTACTTGCAAGCCTAAATCTTTTTGACACTCTGGCAATGCTTCCTGTACAGTATCGCCAAACATAATGTAAGGCTCTCCAGTCTCAACACGATTCTGAATCAACTTTACCCACAAAGCTTTTGCACTGATAGTTTTTATAACATGGCCGCTATGAGGATCGACCAAAGGCCAACTATCATCAAACCCTTCATATTTAGTCGCACCTTCAATAAGCTCCATGAAGCTATCAGGAATAACGACACCGTGGTGTAAGTTAGTAGACTTACGGTTAATATCTCCGCCAGTTGGTTTTCTGACATCTAAAAACTCCTCGATTTCGGGATGATTCATCGGCAGATATGCCGCATAGCTACCCCGACGTGTGACTCCTTGGGAGAATGCAAGCATCTCAGCGTCAACAACTTTTACAAAAGGTATTACTCCGGTTGACTCTGACCCCGCGGAGGTTTTAGAGCCTACAGAGCGGACATCACCCCAATAGCCACCAACACCACCACCCACAGAGCTGAGAAAAGCGTTTTCAGTGTAGTGGCCTGTGATTCCAAGCCTGCTATCGTCCACATAATTAAGAAAGCAAGAAATAGGTAGCCCACGTTTTGTTCCTCCGTTAGATAATATTGGTGTGCTGAACATAAACCACAACTTACTTGCATAGTCGTAGAGTCTTTGTGCGTGGGCTTCATCGTCTGCAAATGCTTCTGCTGCACGAGCAAAAGCCTGCTGAGGAGAGCCTTCTCCTCCTACAAGATAGCGATCTTGTAATGTTTTAATACTAAACTCTGAGAGATAACGATCTCTACGAAAATCAATTTCTATATTCATTTATTACTCGCTCAATATCAATAATATTGTCCTGGCCTATTGCATCATCGCAAAAGGTCATTAAATCCATTAACTCGTAGTTTACGAGTAATTGTTCACCATTCGCATTCAATTCTTGAATGTATTTGTACTTACTATCAATTGGTAGTGCTTCGTAGATATCCCAAGCAGTGCCATAGTCTTGAATAAGTTGTACTGCACGTTTTGGACCAATCCCAGGAATCCCTGCTACGTTGTCGCCTTTATCTCCTGTGAGACACTTCATTGAAATGTACTCGTGAGGGGCAACATCATAGTGTTCACTCCAATTGTCTAATCTCACTTCTCTTCTTGTGACGTAGGAGAAGCGTCCTACTTTTTCTTGAATCAATAGATCCCAGTCACGATCACTTGAAATTAACCAAATATACTCTAAATTGTACTTGTTTTTGTACTTTACAAGATGCGCAGCAAGGTCGTCGGCCTCTACACCCTTATATCTAAGGACTGGGTAGTCTTCTGCGAGGAGGTCGAGACTTGCTTCGAACTCTTCAAAAAATTCTTCAAAGGCGATCCTTTCGGCTTCTGATTGTTCAGCGAACTTATCTTTTCGATTCTGCTTATACTCGGGCGAGATGCCTTTGCGATAAGTTGATGACCCCCAATCTGAGGTAACGATAATGTTTTTACAATCATAAGACTTTGCCAGACTTTTTACTGTGCTTTGATAGTCATATCGAAAGTCTGTACGACCTTGATGTTTCCATCTAAAAGCAAGATTTAGCGCATCTACAACTAGAGTAGAGTTGGCATCACTGACCATTTTATCTGTCAAGTTAAACGCCACTTATAAACTCCACTTTTTCTTCTTTAAGCCATTCATCTGCAAGCAGAATATAACAGCCTAGCCACTCTATATACATCCAGTGGTCTGTGAATTCCGGAAGAATGTCAGTAACAACAAATACCGCTGACCGATTATATTTAAAGAACAACAAAGGCTCCTGGTTTCCGCCTTCTGCTTGTTGTTGTACTTTCTTCCACCATTTAATTAAATTATTTGTTCTTGGGGCTGTGAATACTTTATCACTTAAAGGAGAATTCTCATAGTTTTTTACTTCTATACAGAACCTATTTTTTGCGTGAGGCACATACAGGTCTCCTTTCAAATAATCAAGAGCGCCGGAAGAAGGCACTCTCTCAAACTGTAAACCTGTAGCATCTCGAAGCATATCCCTTACTAGATACTCTCCACGAGCTCCCTTTGCTCTACTATCAACCATCTGACCCCATTAATATTTCACCAAGTTGATCTAATTTTTCTTGATACTCTGCTGCTTTTGCCAGCTCTTCTTCGATTGCTCCAAGAATATCTGGGTGCTCACCTATCCCTACGGGACTTTGCAAATATATCCTCACATTGGCTTGGTGATACTTCACCTTCCCCGTCAGATAGCTCATCATGCTGTCTGCTATTACTTTTTTCACTATGTTTCTCCTTGGTCATTTCCCAAATTAGTCTTCGACGATTATTCATCATACGTCTTGCGTGGCCCATTAGTGCTCCAGTCTGCTAACATTACCTGACTTGACTACTTCAACTTTGTCGAGTAGAGGGTGAGTCCATCCATGGCTCACGACATAAGTATTCAAGTCTTCTTCTAAAAGTACCTCTACTAATTTCTCTCGTCCTGTTTCGTCCAGAACATTAATTACTTCATCTAAGAATAGAATGTTGATTTGAGACTTAGATATACTACTCATTAATTTACGTATCGCAATAAGAGTAGCTGTGTTCACCCTTGCCAGCTCTCCACTAGAGAGAGCAAGAATATCCACAATGTTACCATTATCAGTGATTTGAACATTAAGTTTATCATTTGATACTACAAACTCCAGAGTGAAACGACCGTCGGATAATTCTGCTAGATAGTGATTTGTGAGCTCTTCTAACTCTTTTACTAAATTTTCTATCTTATACGCCAATAGTCCATTAGTACTAAACGCTTTCTTCAATACTTCGAGATTACTTACAGTGGCGCTTTCTAAATCTAGAAGCTCATTCAACTCAAATAGCTCTTGTTCAAACTCTTCAGTTTGTTCGAGTACTACTTGGATTCTGGTGTTTCGTTTAGTGATTGCCTCATTTTCTCGTGTGAGTCGAATAAGCTCATCCTTTGCATTCTGTATTCTCTCCTGAATTCCACGAGCCCTACCTTTAAGCTCTTCAGGATCCAGTATAGATGCCGGAAGGTTATTGTCAATGCTTCGAAACAACTCCGACCAATCACTTTCAATTTTTCTTGCATTCTGAAACTTTGCATTGTCTCGTTTAATTTCAGATATTCTTCGTTCAATTTCATCTTGCCTTTCCCTTGCATTAGCAATCTTCATAGCTTCTGCGTCAATTAGCGATTGCTTGAAAGAAGCATCTACATCTTGCTCACAAGTAGGGCAGTGATCTCCTAATTTACCCATCTTGTCTAAAAGTCGCTTTGACCCCGCTACGGCTTGTGACAATTGCCCTGCTTCTGTTTGCAGATCGTCATATGATTGTATTTCTGATACTTCACAATCTCGTGCTTCTTCAATTCTTATCTCAGCCAGCATTTGTTTAAAAGTATTATTCTGAGAAATCTTTTTATTTTTCTCAGAAATATTTTTAATTTCGATCATAAGAGCAGCGAGCTCTTGTTCGTCTTCTATGGTCTCAATAGAAATTTCAGACACGGGCAGTATGGATGTATCACTCAATTTGTTACTTGCTAACCACTTTTCAATTGTTGCTATTTTTGATTCGATACTATTCAGATTCAACGCACTCTTTCGAGCTTCTTCCTTGAATATCTCAAATAGTCTCACATAGCCTTCTAGGTGTAAAAGATCAATGAGAAACTTTTTGCGGTTCGTATCTGTTGCAGTAAGAAACTGTAGACTGCTATTTGTATTTTGATATACCAACTGAGAGAAGGTTTTGAAGTCGATTCCAATAATATCTTGGAGTGTCTTGTATGTATTGGTCGCTGTATGAGAGCTAATATCCTCCCCATTTTCCAGCAACTTAAGCTTAATACTAGACTTCCGATCAATAATGACATCATATCTTTTCTTATCCTTCGTAAACTCAAGATGTATATGATATCCTGCGTTTACATACCTGTTTGGTATATCTGCTTTTTTAATTCCTTTCGAGTTTTTGTTATATAAAGCCTCTTCTATGATTAAGGGTATAGAAGACTTTCCCATACCATTAGTGCCAAGAACTTGTGTTACAGTATTATCACTAAGATCCAGCTCATTATCTGGCCCATAACTAAAACAATTACTCCATTTCAACTTTTGCAGCGTAATCATTAAATATACCTACTATCTGTGGTATCCTTGTTTCTGGTATCTCCAGAATATATGTTAGATACTCTACTAATTCGTCTTGAATGGTCATTTCCTTGTCCATGACAAGTGTAGCTTCACTACTACGTTTAACCACTTTTTTATCTAGCAGCTCTGTGTTTTTGACGTTTGCGAGCTCTTGTATATCCCCTTCAATCTCATAAATCGTATGATGCCAGTCGGTAGGTACCATCTCACTTGGGTCTGTTACCGTCTTACGAATAAGTTGTGGAAGCTCGAAGGCGTCCCACATCCAAGACCAATCATTTGGATTTATTAAGAGGTAGCCGGTCTGTACCTCATTTCGATGAAACGAAGTTGTCATAGGGCTGCCGGGGTATACAATATTACGTTGAGTATTGCTGTGTGCGTGAAGATCGCCTGCAAAAACTACTGGGAAGTCCTCAAATCTGTCTAAGTCCACCTCTGGCTTGACGTGTGGAGGTATTTCACCACGAACATGAGTGAACAAAGGCTTCTTTGTATCAAACAATTCAATAGAGTTTTTACGGTGAAGATCTGCATACGGCAGTACTCCAAACCCAAAGTCATTATCATAATATGATATATCTACTACTTTGACTAGCGGGTTTATATCTTTTGTTACTTTCTTCAATTGTGTGAAGAATGTTTTGTTCTTCTTTGTAGCTTCGTGATTACCGTCATAGATAAGAGTTGGGATACTCACATTCGATATGAATGAAAAGTATAACTCCAACTCTTCCATGTTCGGCAGACGGTCAAATAAATCACCACCAATAATGTGCATATTACACTGTTTTTCAAGACTATGTACTTGCTCAAAGAACTTTTGGTAGCGGTCTATGGCCCACTCACGAGGTACGTTTTTCTGCCCTAGCTTTATGTGCCAATCTGCCGTAAACAGAATCATGACAAGTTGAACTCGTCTTCTAAAGATTCGTCGATATCACCGGCTGCATCTTCACGAATTTCATCGAGAAGACTTTTTTGTGCATCTGGAGTGGGGCGAGGCATAACATCGTCCATAGACTTCAGGTCAGCGATAGCAGTCATTTCTGACGCACTAAGAACACGCTGCTTGCACTTAAGTACCTGTAGTTGGTACTCCACGTTATAAGGGAGAGGACCGGTTTTGACACGCTTGAACTTAACGTCCCAGCCTGTTTCTGGATTAGTAGGATCCCCTAGGTCTTCTGCTGCTGTAAGAATAGCTTCGAATAACTTCTTCTTGAGGTTGATGATTTTTACTTCACCGTTATCAAGACACTGCATAGCGTAGCTCCAGCCACACTTGAGATCGGGATAATACTCACGAACCCAATCTTTTTCCATATTATTGAAACGCTCTTCGTTTCGATCAAATGACAGACACTCGAAAGGAATCTGCTTGCCATTTTTACCTTCTAGCCAGTATACATAACGAGCGAGTACATCGCCAACGAGTCTTACTTCGTTGTCGCCATCTCGATATGCGTATGAAGTGATAGAAGATTTCTTTGCGCCGCCAGCGGCTTTGTTAAATGATAGTGCCATTAGTGTATATCCTTTTGTTTGACTTCTTCATATTTAAAATGTACTTTGTCATTTTTAACACGAAGTAGGCTGTTTTCGTTAAATAATTCCACTGGTATTTCAACTAAGTTAAGATCCAGAGTAGTGTCCCCAGTTATTGCATAGTCCGCGTACGAACGTAAAGAAGCTAAAGCGACATACTGGGCTATTTCGCGATAGCTATACTTATAAGCATTGTACAATAGTACATCGGGATGTACCAAGAAGGATGTCCCAATAAAACTCTTTGTACTATACTTGTAAAGTTTGTCATATTTATTTGCAGGTATTTCTTTAAGGTACACCATCTTAAGAAGGGTATACATAGTTTTTGGATTCCCTTCCGATGTATCAAAGATTTTTTCCCAATCATAGAACAACATATTATACTCTCATTTGAGGCATTTGTCAAGAAGTATTTTTCTACGTTCAAAGCTGATTTATCTGATAACCTTGCTTCATGTAGTACCCCATTCTGTTAGATGCCTGTCTTTGTGCTGTTTTACCTTTTAGATGAATGTCTATTACCACTGGATCTCGTTTTCCATCCATTTTACGAATAACTCTTCCCACAAGCTGGGTAAGAAGAGGCTCGTTATTGATAGGGGTAGCGAGAATAAGGCAAGACAAGGTGTTAACCGAAATACCCTCACTAAAGATTGCTTGAGTTCCGTATAGTACATTTTTATCTCCGTGTAGTATTTCATTTATGAGTGTTTCTCTATCTTCATGTGCTACCTCGCCTGTAACACATATAGATTTTTCACCAGTCAGTTCGGCGCAGCTCTTCAAAAAATGAACTCGATCCGACACTACCAAGACTTTATGCCCTCGTGCCGCATACGCGGATGCTAACATCGCGACAGAGTGACGATACTCGTCGTTATTTGCGATAGTATTGACTCTCTTAGCCCAAGGGATGTTGGCCCCGTCGGGAAAGCGAACTTCACTTCTGTAAATGTGAATGGTTGGCGTGAGGAAATTCTCTTTCGGTGGTTTGAAAATATTCGGGCTGAAGTAGTCTCGGAAGACGACATGTTTTCCATCTTTCCGCTCGATAGTACCAGAAAGTCCAATCTTATACCGAGCATGACTGGTATCAATAATTTTGCCAAACGTAGGCGAACTGACGTGGTGCATCTCATCTAATATTATAGTTCCGAATTCTTTTCGGATTTTCTCGATATTCCTATACAAAGTCTGAGTATTCCCGATAACAATAGGGCTATCAAGCTCAAACCTACCACTCCCAATAATGCCGGGACTAAATCCATATACTTTCTCCACTTCTTTGGCCCATTGATTTCGTAGAGGCACAGTATGTGTCACTACAAGTGTTTTTTGGCCTAATTTTCCTGCAATTGCAAGACCCGTAAAGGTCTTTCCCCAACTTACCCACGCGTTGATGATACAGTTATCATCGAGGGCCTCATAAACATCCTGCTGACTTTGCCGTAATTCGAACTTAAACTCCGGAAAGTCGACAGGAACTTCGAGACGTTTATCCACTATCTCATAGTGATCTGGTATAAGATCCGTTCGTCCGATTGGTATAGATACCAAATTTTCGCGCACCCGTTGTAGATTCTTGATGATCTGTGGAGGGTCGTTCGGATTCTGCGAAGGAATCTTGTAAGTAAGTTCGTCAGACAACACCTTTCGATGTTCTGGCGTACACTCCATAAAAATACGATTACTTAATACTGCCTTCACGATCTGCATACCTATGATTTACAACACTGTGTTTACGTTCGTCTTCTCGAATACACTCTAGCATATCTCGTAGCCGAGCACTCTCTGGTAGTCCATAATACTCAATGGCTGCTTCAGGAGCACGAACATTCTCAATTAAACCGCTATCAACTTGCTGAATGTAATCAGTATAGCTGATAACAGCTTCTTCTTCAAAGTACCCTATCATACGGTGTGCTGTCTTCTCCGAGATCATGTACAGCGTAAAGTAGAATACTGAAAACATTATCTGTGCTACTGTAATTATGCCTCTTTCTAGGGCGGTAGGCTTGGTTATGTGTAACACAAATATTAAATGTTTTCTTTCATTTTCTGCTTCTTCAAGCATATGATGAATTTTAGTTCCATACCCTTTTTTCATGGTACGAAGACTAGCAAAGTGAGTGAGCATCCCTGCAATCATGCCGGGCACTCCTGCTACTGTTTCCAGAACTACCGCTCGATGTCCGTACCGTTTCCGAAAGAACGTATCCGCCGTAAAGCGAAAAAACTTTGTCATAAATTTTGCAAAAGTATCACTCATTTATTTTCTCTTTAAAACTGGGAGGTTTCTGTTGAATCTTTGAGTGCTTCAGTAGAACTTCCCAACGCTTTGGTAATTTCATCAAAATACCCTACACCGACTTCTCGCTGGTGTTTTGTACTTGTATACCCAAACTGCTCTGCTGCAAATTCGGCTTCTTGTAGTTGTGCATACGCAAACATGCCTCTATCCTTATACTGACGTGCAAAGTTAAATACGCCATAGTTTGTACTATGAAAGCCTGCTAATGTGATAAACTGAAACTTAAAGCCCATTTTACCTAATTCATGCTGAAAGTCTTGTAGCTCAGCATCTCCAGGAATTGATTGTCTCCAGTTAAAGCTTGGAGAGCAGTTGTACGCCAGCATTGTATCAGGACAAGACCCTTTTACTGCGTCTGCGAATCTTTTTGCTTCTCGCAAGCAGGGTTTGCTGGTTTCGCACCAGACAAGATCGGCGTACTCTGCATATACAGACCCACGTTCGCATCCCATCTCAAGCCCTCCTTCAATCTCCCAGAAGCCGTCGGCTGTTCTGTCGCCAACCATCCACTTGTAGTCCGCGCTATCGTAGTCGCTGCTGAGTAGTCGGGCTGACTCTGCGTCAGTGCGAGCGACAACAAGAGTATCGGTGCCAGCAACATCAGCAGCAAGACGAGCGGCATTAAGATTACGGACAGCATCAGATAGAGGTATAAGAACTTTTCCTCCAAGGTGTCCGCATTTTTTAGCAGACGCGAGCTGGTCTTCAAAATGGACGCCAGCCGCTCCCGCTTCGATAATGTTTCTTGCGAGTTCATAACTATTTAATACTCCTCCAAATCCCGCTTCCGCATCAGCCACGATAGGTGCGAAATCAAAACCGTTCCCCGTCTCTGAGAATTCAATCTGATCTTGCCTGCGGAATGCGTTATTGATGTTTCGCACCACAGACGGAACTGAATCCACAGGATAAAGAGATTGATCTGGGTACACCTCATTAGTTGAGTTAGCTGCAGCAGCAATTTGCCAGCCTGAGCAATAAATGGCTTTGAGACCGGCCTTGACGTGCTGAATTGCTTGCTGTCCATTATATGCTCCAAATGTATGAATATACGGAGTCTCTGAAAGAAGTTTCCGCATTTTTATTGCCATATCTTTTGCAATAGTATGCTCAATATGCTGAGTGCCCTGTAACTTTTTTACAGTTTCAGGGCTGTAGCTTCTCTTTTTCATGTTAAAGTCCTAATTGCTCTTTTGCAATAATGTAGTCTTTTACGAATTTACTACGGACAATATCTTGTATCTCAAAGTCTACTACATCAAACTGCTCGGTGGCTTTGAGTATACGAATAAAGTCTCGTAACCCATTTTTCTGTAGATCAGCCTGTCGGAAGTCTCCGCAAAAGATGACTCTACACCCTTCCCCAACACGAGTAATAATACTATCTAGCTCGTGAAACGACATATTCTGACACTCATCAATAATGATTGTTGCGTGTCGCAGCGTTACACCACGAATAAACGATGTCGTCATAAAGTGCACTAAGTTTTTAGTTTTAAGTATTTGGTAAGCATCTCCACGTTGAAATAACTCTACACAGATATCTTTGTAGGGCTCTTCATAGACAGATGCCTTTTCTTTCTCGGTTCCTGGCAAAAACCCAATATCTCGAGTAGGTACAGCACTACGAATTAGCACTAATTTATCGTAGTATCCTTTTGTCATATCATCGAATGCAAAGTAGCACGCGATAAATGTTTTTCCAGTTCCTGCAACCCCGTGCAGTACCATGTTCTTCTCACTCTCGAATGCTCTTAATTGATTCTTAGTGAGTGGTTCAATTTCTTGCAACTCTAAGTTTGCACCTTGTAAAGTTTTAGATTTTTTACGCATAATTTATACTTTTCTTCGAGTGTCGTCACGACGGTCTTCAGAGTACTCATATAAAACCCAGGGCATGGGTCCATGATATAAGATTCCAGCATACCGCATCTCTACTGCTGGAGGTCTCGGGATGACAAAAGGCTGTTTTACTCCATCTAGTTTTAGAAGAGAGCAAGTATCCTTTTGAACTATTGACTTTATTCTGTAGTATTTTAGTTTACAAAATTGAGTCTTCTCATAAATAAACGGAGTACCGTTTGTATCTATAAAATGCTTTTCTTTTGCTTTAAGTATTCCCCTGAAGTTATCAACTTGTTGCTTAAGGGCATGAAAGTTTTTATGAGGGCTTTGTAAGCGACGAATGCCCAAAGTATCCCCAGCCATATTTCTATCATCTACTATCTTTCCATCTAAAAATAACAGTCCATCCTGCCGCTCCCAATTACCAGAGGGCAGAATATATACTGGAAACTTAATTTTGTTCAAGGATTTATACTGTATCACCATACAATTTTGTGAATTTCCCCATAGAGTAGTCTTCGTCGATTTCGAAATCACATCCGACGGGAGCGCCCGGAATACTAAGTCCTCGATCCAACTGTACAAAGTGTAATAACTTTTCGCTATAATGTTCAATTTCATCCTCTGGAACTTCTGCAAGAATAGAGTCGTGCACTAATGCAAAAATTCTTGCTTTCATTCCCTTTGCTTTAATGTACTCTCCCATATCTATTGCGCCAAGGAGGTTAATATCGCTAGCAGCAGACTGAACCAAAAAATTAAGACCACTACGAACGCTATGCGAACGGATGCCTGCATCGGTGGATTCAACGTTGGGGAGCCTACGCTTCCGACCAAAATAAGAATAAATGAACCCATTCTGCTCAATAAATTTTTGATTATCATCAATCCACGCCTTTAGTTTATGGAACGCTTTAAAATAGTCACTAATAACTTCTTGCGCTTCCGATTTTGAAAAATACTTACCACTATCTTTTGTCACTTGCTCACTAATCTTTGCAGGTCCCGCACCGTACATAATACCAAAGGTTACAGCTTTTGCGGCCTGTCGCTTATCAGGGTATAGCTCTGCTACTTGCTCTACGTCACAAGGGAGTCTAAATACTTTATGAGCAATCGTGCTGTGGAAGTTTCCTCCACTACGGAATACATCCATTAGTGCCTTATCTTTTGCAAGAATAGCGGCAACATATACTTCTGCCGTTGTTAAATCCATTGCAACAATCTTGTGCCCCGGTGCTGCTTTGATACAGCCTTTTACGGTAGGATTGTCGCGAGGCAACTGCTGCATGTTTAGTTTGCCACTGCTAGATAAACGACCAGAAGTAGTACCATGTAGGTTGAAGCCCGTACGTAGCCTACTATCTCTATCAAGCTGTGGTATGATTTTATCAAGGTAAGTATTTTTGATTTTGGATTTCTGTCGTATATCCAGGATCCGCTTAGGTACGTCGCTTTGAAGCGAGAGTTCTTTAAGCACTTCCGCATCAGTAGAGTCTGCGCCCGTGCCAGTCTTTTTTCCAGTCGGAGAGAGGCCAAGATAGTCAAAAAGAAGACTACGAAGTTGCATAGTGCTATTGGGATTAAAAGGCTTACCATTTATCTCTTCAAACCTCCGTATTTTATCGTTTTCATACAGGGCAGCAATAGCGCTATCAATATCCGTCTGCATTGCGTCTTGGCCTACATAGAGGCGTTTGCGGTCGAAAGGAACACCGTTGTCCTGTGTATCAATCAAGAAACGGGTACCTGGAATAAGAATATTATCGTAGACCCACTTCAGTTTAGGGTTTTGTTTGATCTTCACAAACTTCTCGTATATTAGAAATGTGCAAAGTGCGTCCATACCTGCGTATGTTTTCATTACATCGAACGGAATATCCCCCCAGTTAAACTGATCTTTGAGAATACCGTGTTCTTTCCTATAACGGTCAATCCAGTCGTACATTGGTTTCTCGTAGTCGCCATACGGTGTAAACTTCATAGTAAGCTGTTTGAGTCCGTGCCCTCCGGGATTTTCGTCGATGAGGTAATGGAGCAGCATGGTATCTTCAAATCTAGGAAACTTGAAATGGAAGTGATACTCAAAGAATGCCATATCGAACTTGGCATTGTGAAATACTACTATTTTTTTATCGAATAACTCTGATAGAAGGGCCTCGGTTTCTTCGGAAAAACAATCCGTATCAATGTAAGCACCACATTTACCATCATAGCAAAGGCTAATACCAAGCATATACCCATCACGAGGGTAGAGACCCGTAGTTTCCGAGTCCAGCGCGATATATTCGCACGAATGGTCAATTGCTGCTTGTATAAACTCATTTGCTTTCTCCGTATCTTGTATACCAAAAGCGATCTGTGAATCAATTATCACATCCTCTTTTTCGCCAGCGATATACTCCAAGATGCTCTGTTTCCCAGCTTCCCATACTTTTCTAGCTTCGGGTTTAAATGCGAGCATCGCAGGGTTGATAATAGGCAAGTACTTGCCTTCTACTTTTTTCCCAGAGTATTCAGTTACAGAACTGAGTTTTGTATAATACTTCATCGCATCACTACCTACTAAAATAACCCAGTCATATTCGTCTGGATTCATATCAATATCGCAGTCACGTTTCAGTACTTTTTTAATGTTTGGATCAGAGCAAAGCTGGTATTGATCAAATTTCAATCCATCAAACTCTGAAGAAAATCTTGTTTTACTTGGTTTGGTTTCTACTAATGCAACCTTAGGCATATAATTTTTCTCTTAGTCTTTTTACTTGAGGTTCAGCTAATGCACCCGCATCCATGTTTTTGTCTCCAAAAGCAATGTTGCGTGTATCAAGTCCTACTGACTCACATAGCTCGCGTACTTTTGCTGCCTGTCCTTGGCCTGCTTCGTCGTTATCTAAGAAGATGTCTATTCCTTCTACTCCGGATACCGACAGAACTTGTAGTTTTTCTTCTGTAATATTCTTTACTCCAAAGCAACACACGGCATTCGTGAGTCCTTTGTCGTGTAAATTCATTACATCGAAGATTCCTTCTACAAGCATAATTCGTCCTTGTATAGGTTCTACAACAGGAAACAAGGGCATCTTTGCTCCAGGAGGAGTATTTAGATACTTAGGTTGTTGATCCGCTGTAGTCCTTGATTGAAATGATACTATCCTACCCGAACGATCTCGAATAGGAAAACATATACGTCCTACAAACTCTTTCCCAGAGTGTATAAACGCTTCGAATTCTCTATAAGTTGCAGGGCTAATACCCCGCCAATTTCCTACATAGGGAGCATATCCCTCTGGCATTTGTAATCCCACGCTTTCAGCCCTTACCTCGTCAATCTTCTTCTTTAGGAGCTGACGTTTGATTTCCATTTTATTTGCTTTTTGCCCAAAGTGCGTGAATAAATTACCTTTAAACCCGCACGAAAAGCAGTTAAATATACCCGTTACCTGGTCAATACGCATACTGGGATTGCGGTCTGGGTGGTCTGGATTTAGACAGCTAACCTCGAAGTCTTTGCCTCTAGGTAAGTAGGGTATATCTTTCTGTTTAAGTAAATCTTCTACGTTCAATAGTTTTCATCCACACCAAAGCCAGCGGATGCCAAAGCATCACCATCCCAATCGTCGAGATAGTTTTCGCCGTCATAATAATCATCCTCTACTTCTCCGTTGAGCATTTCGTCACACACATCTTGTGCATACTGATAATAGTCAGCGTGCTCATCATCAAAGAGGTGAAAGTATTTTGATAGTCGAGCGAGTACTACATCTGCGTGCTCATAGTCACCAGTGTCCATATCTTTCTCGAGCATATCGAATAGATCCATAATTTTAGGTGTGAGTCTACTATTCATTGTGTTGGAAATCCTTCTTGAACAAATACTCCAATCGTGCCAATCTGACCTTCTGTCAAGCTTTGTGCCCAAGGAACCATCATAGCGGCTTGAGGACCGTCTTTGTGTCCCATTCTATAGTCAATTAACTTACTGATAATTTCATCAGCAGACTGACCTGCTAGAGTTGGGCCGATCCCGCCCTGACCCATAGCCCCATGGCAAGTAGTGCACATAGCCCAAGGCTGACGTATATCTTGGAAACGATCGGTGTTAGATGCAAAAGTAGGAAAGACTGTCCACTCTTGCAACGTATCTTGTGCAATTGCTGTTGGAGCAACTGCAAGTAGTGCTGTCAATAAAACTTTTTTCATCTTCTCATCCTTGCGATGTCTTTCATATGTTGTTCGTCTATGATTGGGACGGCGTTTGATTTGTGCATTGTTCCGATGCCTTTAACCAAGGATCCTGTATATCGCTTTGGTTCTGGCCTAGCGGTAGATGCAGTTGTTGAGGTATTACTTCTGTATTCAGGTGTTTCTCGTCGATAAGGTTTTGGAGCGTTAGATTGAACTGCTCGGATAGCTGGTCGAGCGCTTTTAGTATTGCTCTTTTCCTTTTTACGTCCTGAAGTTGTGTGTCTGATAGAACCATAAAACATTCCCATAAAATAAAAATCCCCGATGATTGAAGTACATATTATACAGCAAACAGCGGGGATAGTCAAGAACTTTTTTTATCAGAGGTCGTCAATATCTTCATCAGTTTTGTGTGAACTAGCTTCTCGCTCCTTAGGAGTAAGAGCTGTCTCAGGACCCATTTTCAAAGACTCCCAGTCCATAACAGAACTGAAGGACTTCATACTAGCGGCTCTCATCTTCACACAGTTGAAAGTGATGCACTCGTCTTCTTGATCCCAGGTTTCCAGCGCGTAAGCTGCGTCCGCTGCATCAAGAATACCTTTGGCAAAGCGAGCTTCGCCTGTCGCATCAGTCTGATAAGGAGAGAACACGGTGCATTCATACTCCTGTGCCATAGACTTCAACGCTTTGGATACTTCAATCTGTTCCGTCCAATCGTACTGCCCTCCTCGCGAGGGTAGGTTAGATCTTTTGACTTGGTTGATGTAGTCTACAATGATAACACCGGCATCCAATTTGCTGACTTTTTTATCCAGCTCAGCCCGTATCTTTGCGAGAGTAAGACTAGGATCGTACACCACATCTAGCTGTTGAGTCGGGAGAAGCTCATGCTGAGTAGTAAGTGTACGATGAAACTCTTGAAAGTCTCGCTTTTCTTTGTATTCTTTCAACCGATCCTGGCCTTGCTGGAAGCGGCTCGCCCACCAGCCAGCCACTTTCTCCCACTCGATTACAGATAAGTTCTGCGTTCGTAGCCGAGAGTAGGGCACACCAGTAGCGATAGAACAACACCGTTGCAGTATTGATCTACTATCCATCTCTATCGTGAAATAGATAGCTGAACGGCCAGACTGAAATACGTTGTTTGCAATATTCGCGCAAGTGAGAGACTTGCCAGATCCTCTACGTCCGCCGACCAGTACCAAATCTCGGGGGGAGAACTTGATTTCATGATCGTACTCTGCGTTAAGACCGAGACCAATATACTTACCAATCTCTTCTTCTGGCTCGAACAACTCAATACGCTGCATACTTTCTTGAGGAACTTCAAGGTCAACCTTGTCCTCAATATCCAGAACAATCTGATGCAACTCCTGTACTGATTCTTCAGCGGACGAAAAGACTACTGAGTTATCAATATAGTTATCAAGGGAGTTGAGGATTTCTTTCTGAGTGTATTCATTCTTAAGGTACTCAAGCAAAGCACCGGCATCAACATCTACATCGACTGCTTCGATAGCGAAGACTTTATCTCGGGTAGGTGCATGACGAATGCTTAACTTGAGATCGTCGAACGAAGGGAACTCGTGAAAAGTTTCACAGTGCTTGTCAATAGACTTATAAAGCGTGTGATATTCTACAGGCAAATATTCTTGGCGTAGATAACTCCACGTCTCAAAATCTCCCGTAATAATACACTGCTTTATTAAAGCACTAGAAATATTCAATTAAGTTCCCCCGAACACGAAAAAGCTGGGCGCGAACCCAGCCGCTTACACAGAAGTGTAATTACTGTGACTTAGCTGCTTTAGAAGCACCATCATAGTCAGCAGCAGTTAGACCACGGCGAGTGAGCATAGTCTTTACGCCGCGAGCTGTCTTGCCAATCGCTTCTGCGATAGCTTCAACAGTCATAGAAGCAACATCAACGCCTTCCAAAGGATCTACATTGGTAGAGCCCTTTGTATTCTCTTGACGAGGAATCGCCTGGATGTCGCCTGAACGAAGAAGGCTAAGCGCCTTACCACGAACACTGTTTACAGAACGGTCAAGAGCTTCTGCGATAGCTTCAACGAATGCACCGCTATTTACCATCTTAACAAAAGTAGCCTCTTCAGCCGCTGTGTAAGTACGTACAGCTTCTACTTTAGGAGCAGGAGCGACGTGACTGGTCAGTTCCATAGAAAGGATCTTTCCCTGGATTGACTTAGGTGAGAACTCTCCACCTGCGAAGTGCTCAGCAATTTGAGCATACGTATAATCGCCTGAGTTATCAGTAACGAAAGTACGGAGAGTAGCTTCTTGAGCTTCAGTGAACGAACGTCCACCTGCTGCTGAAGCGAGTTCTACTTCGTAACCCATCTTGCGCAATTTGCTTGAGATAGAACGAGTAGAAGTATCAAGCTGGTCTGCTGCTTCTGCAACAGTAGCTTGAGAGACGGGGCTTTCTTTGCCCACGAAAGTTGTGAGAGCGGTAGTACGCTCATCTGTCCACTTAGGAAGTGCCATATTTAGTTCTCCAAAAAAGAAATTAGGTCTGTAACTATAGTTACGCCAGTATCTCTGGCCTGTCTAGTTTTTGCGGATTCATTTCCGCCCTCATTAACGAGGTGTGTGACTTGCTTGGTTAAACTGGATTTTACATCATACCCAGCCGCGTTCAAGACCGCAGTAGCTTCGGCTTTAGACTTGAAACTCTTCAGTCTACCACTAATACACACGATACCATTGTTTACGATCGGATGTGAAGGAGTATCAGAGAAGTACCAACTACAAGGAATATGTTCCTGAAAGAAGGGTAACTCAGTCTCCATCCATTCCAGCAAGTTAGATGTAGCCTTTGGGCCCAGTCCGGCACGCTCACAAGTGTCTGCATTTATTTGAGAAATATGATTAATAGTCTCAGACAGCTTCCGTGTTGCCGTGTTTCCAATTAAGGGTATGCCAAAGGCTGGCAAAAGGCGCTCAAGCGGAGCATCGAACGAATTCAATATCTCCGACATGAGCTTGTTTGTCACTAACTCAGAGCCTAACGATGCTAAGATACTATCTCGTGAAGAGGTGTAAATTTCGGAAGGGCAAGTCCAACCAAGTTTTTTGATAGATGCAGGGCCGAAACCTTTGATCTTCATAGTCTTGGCAAAATGTTCTACCGCTTTAGCATTTTGTGCAGGGCACAGATGATTACGGCAGTAAAGAGAATCATTTACCCATTCCAACTCACTGTCACAAGAAGGACAGTTGGTAGGGAAGTTGATTTCTTGAAACATGGACTACTCCGAATTAGTGAAAAGATATTATACGACAGATTTGACCTGGAAGTCAAGAACTATTTTTCTCGATGTCCACTCGTCTGACGATTCGTGGAATGATCTCACCGCTGCGTATAACTTCAACTGAACAACCTATCTCTAGGTTGAGAGCGCGAATGTACTCAATGTTGTGTAGAGTTGCACGGCTCACAAGTGCGTCTCCCACTTCGACTGGCTCCAGTATGGCAACAGGACTCACGACACCTGATTTGCCTACTTGCCACACAACATCGAGCAATTCTGTAATCACCCCATCCTTCTGCTCTTTGAGAGCGAAAGCCCCTCGGGGGTGGTGAGCTGTATATCCCATTCTATAAAAAGCATCGTAGTTATCTACTCTAAACACCTCGCCATCGGTTGGATAGCCAGTTGCATCGAAGTGAGTGATAACTTCAAAGCCATTTTGGGCCAAATGGTCCATCGCTTCGGAAAGACGCTCGTACTCTACACCTTGAATATCGTAGGCTACAAAGACAAGATCTTTGCACCGAGAACGAAATTCTATTAGGTCTTTGAGATTGAGCGACCCCGCCGCAAAGTTGCGAGCATTTGGGATCGTATCGGGCGCTACGACCTCACCAGTAATTTGGATTTCTCCTTTAATACCGATGACGTTTGGCACTAGCTCTTCTATCTTCAACGTGATATCACGACCGAGTTGGCCGTCTCCCCTAGTTAAAGCCTGAGCTAGATGGCCGTTGACATATTGCAACGACACTGCCGCCCCATCAAGCTTGGGTGTACGCACCATGGGCGACGTACTAGACTCTATGCTATTTAGGTTAAACACCTTTTGCAACGAATACATACGATACAAATGAGGCACTCCATCAGTTACCTGATAGCCTACTTCTTCATAACGATACTTCCGTGCCAATGTATCAAACTCTTCATCCGACAATATCGGACTACCGGAGTAATACATCGCAGATGCTTTTTCCAAAAAATGTTGCATATAGTCTCCCTCACTCAATACACATATTATACAGAAAGAAGGAAACAAAGTCAAGAACTATTTTGTATAAATGTCCTTGATTAAATCAGAAAAATGTTCTTCAATAATTTCCTTGCTTTCTGCAAGAGATAAGATTTCAACTAGCCCGACGAAAAGATTCCGTGAGTTATCAAAGTCCAAAGGCATTGATATACCGTCCTTAGTAGGCTTCCACTCTTCTTCGAAATCTAAGTAATACTTACGCACACTCAAATACTCAACACCCCTAAAGGTTGAGATGGTAAGCCGGACTTGCGTCTCCTTTACTTCATCGTAATGAATAATCTTCTCATATACTTCAGGCGCTTGGTATAGTTCCATACTAGTCTCCGTTCTTGAGAACAGAGGCAAGAGGTACTACACTCGTTACGTTCTGAGGCTTGAGTAGACGAAAGGAGTCGGTGTCCCAACAAAAAAGCAAAAGAGTACTATTAGACTCCTTTGCTCTATTTTTCTTTTGCTGAATGTAAGGCGTGCTAAAGTCCAATGTACAAACATTGTATTTTAACTTGTTACTATTCTCACTACGATAAGTGATAACAGCATCACCGTACTCATCGACGAGCCGTGCTAGTTCTTCTTTTTTCACAAATGCTCCTAATGAAGCGGGTTGGCAGAATTTTCTGTCGTGCCGACTTGCTTAGGAGGCGGGGGCCGAAGCCCCTAGGAATTAAGAATTAACTGCTGCAATTACACCTGCAAAGTACATTGCTGCTTTACCAGTCAACTTGCTGACGATCTCTTCGTCAACGTCTTGACCAGCGTCTGAGAGTGCTGCTGAGAGTGCTTCGATAGCTGCTGCTTTAGATACACGAGTACTAGTTGCTCCACTCGCTTTTGATGTCCCACCAGATGCGGGGGCTTTTTTTACATATACGCCTGCTTTTGTGAGTACCATACGTACACCGTTTGGAGACTCTTCAAATTCTGCTGCGATTTCTGCGACGATCTCCATGCTGTTTTCTGGAGTTGGGTTCTGAGCCTCGTATGCTTCGATAACTTCAGCTTTCTTTTCGTCTGTCCACGCCATTTTACGTTTCCTTCTATTAGTTGTTTGTGATGCCCCCGGACAATTGCCAGTAGCCTGTATTTGTGATAAATAAAATCGGTCGCCCATTGGTTTCCTCAGTTTCAATACTATGTATTATACCGATATGGGCGATAAAAGTCAAGAAATTTTTTTAGATACGTGATAAATCAACTCCGTACTTTTCGAGGTGAGATAGCTTTCCCAAATCATATGCAAGCGAATAAGCAGCAAAGCCTCCAGTATTTACATTCATCCATTTTTCTGTATCTTCTCGAACTTCTTCAATAATGTAAATAGCGTAACACTTACTACTATACTTCTCTTCGTAGTTTACGTCTTTGAATCCGGCTCGTTCTGCTTGGTAGTCGATTGAGACTTCGTGCTCGATTCGGGCAGGTTTTTGATAGACTGCCGACCAAGCAATCTCTCCGGGAGAAAACGACTCAGAAATGCAAGAGTCAGGGAGTACAGCGATGCCACTTTCTCTCGCAACTGACGGTACTCCGACTCGCTCAATGAGAGATCTAACGAATCCTGCGCTTCGAAAGAGCCCGCTCGCGATTTCTGCGATGGAGTCTCCGGAAAGGTATCGTTCAACTGCCTCACGAATTTCTGCATCTGACGCTGCTCTTCCTCGATTCTGCTTTTTACGTAGCGCTCTATACTCAACTTTATCTTCGTAATCATCAATGATCCGTTGTAGGCGGGTGGTATTGTATGCTATATTTAACATATCGCACGCGGCCTTCTTGGAAATAGGTTGGTTTCCACTCAATAAATCTATAACTTTCGATATATTCGTTTCGCTCAGGTTCTCGTAATCTTTCTTCTTTACTCGGCGTACCATCTTGTCTCCCAAAAATTTTGTCGTAGTTATTGCCAAACTCTTGCCATTTGACTTTTCTGTATCTACTGCCTTTACCTGCCACGGGGATCATCTCCTATAGACATACGCAAGTACCAAATTGCTTTCTTAGTATCTTGCTCTTTGTTGTTCTTGTTGTTTGCTCTCCAAATATATTTAAAAGCATTGAGGCGGCAGTATTCAGCGAATCCTTCTTCAGAGGTTGTTTGTCTCATCGCATCAATACATTCTACACCCTCGCGCTTGTAATGTAAAGGACTATTTACTGGGTCATGTACTAATTCTTTTTTCATGTTCGGGTCTTCACTATTGTTGATTTGATAATATCTACATGACTACCATCACGTAGTTTTACTACAATTCTATCCGAAGTGTTGTTTGCTCCGTGAACTACTTCACCTTCAACAAACAACTCTTCTTTTGTACGGTAGTGTAAATACCATATCTTCATTCCATAGCCTCTGCAACGTCTGGGAAGTGCGCTGCAATAATTTCCCAGCATTGATCTGCTACGATCATATGTTCTTTCTGAGTGCCGTGACCCCGCCGCAATTCACAATAGTGAATCCACGAGCGTAGACTACCAGCCATATAAAGTGTTGATTCTGTATTCCCTTCAGGCAGAACAGCACGAGCTTGTTCTTTTGCAATTCCGTTGTTCAATGCCCACTGATATGCCTCTTTCGATGCATTAATAACTTGTGCCTGCTTCATGTTCCAGTCTTCGTGCAGGCGTTCGTGTTGCGTCTTATTGCCGCCCTTTCCAAAGTCTTCAGTATCTTCTAGGTCAATACTGTTCTGTCGGTTCTTTGGGTCTTGTAACCGAGCGGCACGATATGTATGATTCTCCTGAACCGCATACCGTTGGCTAAACTCTTGAAAACTAAAACTGCGATGTCGTAACATCTGACGAGCAATATCTCGTGTAGTAATAATTTCCATGGTAATATGAACCATTTCGAAAGGAGACCAGTGACCGTGTTTGATAAGATATCGTAGTAGTCGCGGTGCGCTCTCATGGTGGTTTTGGTTTTCTGGATTACTTACTCGAGCAGCGTATGCTACTAACTCTTCAGCATTTACACAGCCGGTGAATACACTCGGCTTTGTTAGTCCAATTAAATTTACTTTGCTCATTCTAAGGATCCTTCTACTGTCATTATTGGCTCTAGCCAAAAATTAATTGCTATGCTTTTTCTTATTCCTTTTGTTACTTCTGTGACGCCGTGAGGCTTTGCGGAATCAAATACTACTAGTCTATTATTTATAGGCTTTATTTCTTTATTTTCCACTTGTAGCAAACCTCCTTCAACATCTTCGTTGCCAAAATATAGTATGGCACCAAACAAAGGATAAGACAGTTCCCCGGTTTCATTGTATTTTACTACATCGTAGTCTGAATGTATATCCAACGAGTATACTTGACCATCTTCTTCTTGAGTATCCATTCCTGGCATAAGCACTGTAGGCCAGTACTCATAACCATAGGCAGAATAGCAGGGATAGTTTTCCACTATCTCTGACTCTTCTAACATTCTTTCTACTATGTACGAACCAATACTTCCTTTTGAGTCTACTTTTTCAAAACCATTGAAGTCTGCTTTTCGAAAATAAAAAGACTTATCTTCCCAAAACTTAGAGTAGTTTATAGCCTGTAATGCTTTATCATCTGTTAAAAAATTATCTATTACTATCACGCTCTCGTGATCCTTTGTTCGTAGTCAGCAAGAGACTCATCCCACCAAGGGGGAGTTGATCTGCCTGTCCAACTGGCAAAAGTAGCCTTGTCAAGATGATAATAGTCACGGTAAGACTGTATGGGATCATCATAGTTTTTGAGGACTTCAGGCATTGCAAGTCCAAACGTGGTGAACCCCACTCGTTCAAGGTTGATTGGGTCAGGTAATTTGTTGATGACTTGCCAAAATGATTTGTGTTCTTTACCGTAGCGATATCTATATTCCTCTGCTAGTGCGTGTGAATAGCACCAAGTCCACTCGTAGTTATCAAGAGATGATCGTGTCCATATTGTACTTGGGTGATTGTACATCATGCCAAGATATGGTGTTAGTTTGCGCTCCTCTGGTTTGAAAGGTTTTTCTTCTTTCTTGTATTCATTGAGTACTGCGGCTTCGTCCTTTTCAAGAGCGCGAGGTACAAAGCCGAGCAGTTGATCCACCCAGATAGCAGTACACAATAGTTGTGCGGCTTCGAGAATCATTTTGTTGACGTGTTTGTCTACATGATACTCAGCGCACTTGTCCAAGTCTTCATCAAGGTAGAATAAGTTCATTAATTGCCTTCGCGTAGTTTGTTAAGAATATATGCAGGATCAGTAAACATATAGGGATCTCCCTTAGCGTTGTCTTCTTTTCCTTCTTCAATGAACCAATCTGTAATTGAACCATTGTCTACAATACAGGCATAGCGCCATGAACGACGACCGAATCCAAGGTTGTCCTTATCAACAATCATCTGCATAGCTTCGGTAAAGTTTCCATTACCGTCTGGAATTACAATAACATTCTCAAGGCTCTGCTCTCTTCCCCAAGCATTACATACAAATGCATCATTCACTGTGAAACAAAATATTTCATCAATGTCTTCTGCATAGATATCTTCTGCAAGCTGCTCAAATGAGGGCAGCTGGTAGGTAGAGCAGGTTGGCGTGAAAGCGCCGGGCAGGGAAAAGAGCAGTACTCGCTGTCCTGCAAATAAATCCCATGTGTTTATATCAAGCCAGTAAAACTCTTTTGTTTCTTCATTATAGGCTCGGGTGTGAAATGTTACTGAAGGTACCATCTCAGGTAGAGAGCGCCAATAGCCTTTTTCTTCATACTGTTGGCGCTCATGTTCTGTGCAATAAATTGCCATGTTTATACGTTCTCCATCCGTGTCATTAATCTTTCAGCTCGATTTCCAACTTGGCGGTGCCAAAGCGAGTCTCGGCCTTCTATTCCTGCTGTAGTCCAGTCACCGACTTCAAGTGCGGCATTGAACTTCTTAAACTTTGAAAGACGAGGGCGTCCTAAATTAAACATCATATTTACAAGAATTTCTTGCACTTCTCCGGGAAACCCTTCCCAAATGTCTGCACCGTAAAGTGCAACGCACTCACTTACAGCCACATCGAGATCGCTTTTAAAGCACTCGAGCGCTCGCTCAACTGAGACGGGCTCTCCGACTTCGTATCCGTGCTCTGGATCTGACTCAAGCACGAGATGTCCCACTCCGAAGGTCTTGTACCCAAGGTGGTCCAAATAAATTTCGCAAACAAATCCTTCATCAATTTTAAGTTGTTCATATACACGTTCTACGTTCATTATACTGCTCCAAACTCTGAAAAAATCAAAGCTATTGTGGTAATTGTCCACATTATAAGAAAATAGTTTCCATATCTATTTACTGGATTCCATATGCTGTTGTTCCTTATCTTCATTACTTCTGGTTCTCTGTTGCCCTTTTTAAGGGTCTGTTTGTTGAGGCAACTTCGATAAAGGCGTCGCCCCTAGCCTTCGTCATCTACTTCCAATACGCCTGTGTCAATCAGATACTGTACTGTTCCTTCAATACCGTCTCGTCTTCCAAGATGGAATGCAGTTTGTGCACACCCCCATAAACATAGGGCAAAGACGATAAGAGCTGTAGTCAAATCTAACATAAAAATCTCCTGGTATTCTTGTAGTTGGATATATTATACTCAAAAACAAAAGGGAAGTCAAGAAATTTTTTTAGGAATACCACTCATAACTCTAAGGAATATTTTGCTACCAAAGAAAAATAACTCTTGACTTTGAAGGAAAGATCCCCTATAATATACAACATGAAAGAATATCAGAAGAAACCTTGGACACACGAAGATCGTAACAAGTTACGCAATCATTATTATTGCAAGAACGAAGAAGAGCTTCTCGAAATGTTTCCAGGGCGTTCAATGAATAGTATTCGTAAACAAGTAAGCTATCTACGCAAACGTGGGTGGTCTTTTATTCGCAAAGGAGTTTTTTAAATGGCAAAGAAGAAAAGAATGGGTAAGTCAAACACTACAAGCCAAGGTCTGCGTCGAAGCAGTACAGGCTGTCGTATGCTTACTCCAATTCAACGTCTACGCAACCAGCAAGAAGCATGGTTGAAAGGTAAGCGTGTTATGCTAGTCATTGACGCTGCTGGTAACAAAGCAGAAGCTCAAGCTGTATGGGGATTACCTCCCATGCTTCGTAAAAAGGAACGTAATGCCGAAAGTTAAGGTAAGAAACAATAATGTTGAGTCAGCACTGAGAGTTTTCAAAAAGAAGTGTACTGACATAGTATGGGAGTACCGCCAACGTGGTGAGTACGTACCAAAATCAGAAAAACGGCGGTTAGCAAAGAAAGCCGCCATCGCTAGGAGTAAGAGGAAAAAGAATGGGAACAATACCAAGCAATTTTGAACTTGCAGGCGACTTCATGGAGGCGTTTGGCCAGGATGTACAAGTTCATCCTACTTGGCCAGACTTCAGTACCCGTGAATTACGCCTCGAACTAATCAGAGAAGAGTATGAAGAACTTGAAGAAGCTATTGAAAATCGTGACCTCGTGGAGGTTGCCGACGCTCTTACAGATCTGTTATATGTTATCTATGGGGCTGGTCATTCATTCGGGATTGACCTTGATGAATGTTATCTTGAAGTTCACCGGAGTAATATGAGTAAGCTCGGTGCTGACGGACGACCGCTCAAGCGTGAGGATGGTAAGGTTATTAAAGGCCCGAACTTCTTTGAGCCAAACCTAAAAGATATTTTAGTAGAGGCGTAATGGATATAGGTCTCTTAGGTATACTTGCCGTCTTTATGTGCCCTATGGTATTTGGCGGCATTACCATGTATTATTCACATAAAACTATTCACAGAGAAACTTTAGAGAGGTGGAAAAAGTATGATTAAGAACTTAGGTTTTGCAATCTATGATTTATACCGATTCTTTTTTAGTCTGAAAATTAATCCATTAAGGCATATTCCTAGCCCATTTACACAATTTATACTGATGTTTTACTTATCAGTGATGTGGTCAGCAGTTTTCACAATCTGGGCAGGATATACTATTTACTATGGTATTTATAGTGTAGGAGGGCATCTACTTGTAGTAGGAGCTTTCTTTATTACTGCCATGATCTTTCAGGATGCAGAAAAGAATGGACACTTGTGGGCACAGAGATTCCCGCCTCCGAACAGAAAGAGAAATAAAACTATTTGGAACCTAGAAAAAGAAGGTTAAAATAAAGGGGCACTAAGCCCCTTTTGTTTATGTGATAACTACTGATTTCATTGCCTTATTGTACTCGTCTTCTTTCCAAAAATCGTAGAGTTCGAAATCTTCTTTCCATAACTCTTTTACTAAAGGCCGAGCCTCTTTGGTTAGAGTAATCTGAGAAGATGTATTTAGTTTCTGTAAATTAAGATCATGTTTTTTAGCCCAGAAGGGTAAATCTTCGTACAAGTACACATGGTCTACTTCATCCAAAAAGTACGATTGGCTCCACCCAAGGAACCAATGCTTGAGAACAAAATACAGCTCACAAATATCTGCGACATCTGGATGTTCAGTGTGTCGAAAATTTCTGAAAATTTCTCCCAACGCATTTACAGGCTCTTCTGTTCCTGGCCATCTATGTTGCTTCTTTAGATTGAAAGAATACTGAGACTCAATCCACCTATAAGGATCTCTTACAAAACCAATACGAGGTAAGTCGTTCGGAAGCCAACTTCCTTTGTGATGACGATTGTGACGGTCATCCTTCTCTGGATGAACAATTGCATCTGGATCTTTTTCAAGTATCGCAGCTTCTACTGACACTGTTCCTGTTTTCGGCACTCCGATATAAGTGAAGCCTAGTTTATAACTTGTTATCATTATTCGTACCCGCTACGACCCCGCCGCAGCTTTTCAGTGCGCTCTGTTTCTTTTTGAGCCATCATTTCTGTAGCTTTAAACTGCCATACCCAAGGAAATAACCCATGTACAAGCATTACAAATCCTACTGCCCATGCGAATTGTAAGTGTTCAAAGTACGATTCATCTATCCACTGTAGATGCTTTATTAGTCTACGGGCCATTCTATTATCTCCCATTCTCCTTCGTAGTACATACCGCTTTCCATTACATATTCATATGCTGCATCATAGCTTTCGAATGGCATATGAGGGTATACTTCGTTATTCAACTCTATAATGTATATAAAGTCTGAGTGTATTTTATACATATTAGTACTCCTGTACCAACGCTCCTGAAGCTACTCCTGAAGGAGGTGCATCCCATAAGTTGAATGCAATAGCTCTTCGAGATCCTCGTGTTACTTGAGAAACTCGATGATAATACTTTCCTGCTTCAAAAATAATCAGTCTATTGTCTTTCGCCTTTAGTACCTCTGGCGGATTATCACTACCGTCTGTGAAAATTTCTAAGTTTCCACCATCAAAATCTTGTCCGGGAGGATAGTAAATAGTACCCATCACTGGCCCTATTACTTCGTCAGTGTTATCCCAGTGTTCTTCATCTTTATCTATGTGCATAATAAGATTGTCCTCCCACCTTTCGTCTGTCTCTGCACACGTTTGTCTTCCAGTCCAGTACTCGACACCTGAGATTTGAAAAGTGTCTCGTATAGGGCATTCTTCTACCCACACATAATGAATAAGACGCTGTGTAGTATTCACAGGATCTCGAGCCCACCAGCCTTCCCACCATTTGTAGACTCCAGGATCTTGAAACATATCGTCAAGATTCTGTTCTATTTCGTCGAGCAACCATTGATGTTTTATAAAATTATCTATTACTACTATCATGCTATCCATTCCTTTAATATTGCTACTGTGAGCATAAAAAATGATACGCCATTCAACAATATCAATGCTCTGTCTCTCCAAATAACTGATACCCAAGTCCAGAGTATAATTCCAAACCAGCCTAAGTATAAGTCATACATTCTGTACTCTACTCCGGCTGCTCGCATCATCAGTGATCCCATCACTAATAATGAAGCAACCCACTTGAGGTACCAATCAAAATTTTCTGGCCACCAGTCACGGTCAGGTTTGTTTCGTCCCTGAGCACGCACTTGGGGATCTCCTTTTCCTGTACTACCTGTCATCATCATCTACCATTGCTAACCAAAACGCTCCTATGCCCATAAAGGCACACATAAGAAACCATTCTTCGTAGCTATATCCAAAAAGCTCCATTTCATTCTCCGTTCTTGCTGTGCTCACCTTTACGATAGGTGAGAAAAATAGTATTTTACATATGCCAAAAAGTGTGATAAAATATATCAATAATTGATAGACAATAAGGTCTATTCACGATTCTACACACAACCTCTAACGCAGGAAGTATCGTTGTAGTAATTACTGCGCTTCGCATGGTGCGACTTTAGAAGCACCATAAGCGAATCCCAGTATATTACAAATAGCTACTTTCAAGTTAGCAACAACCCCACTACTCAATCAACTACAAATAATGTGTTGATTCTGACCAATTAATATGACCGGGATAATCAAATAACAATAATCAACGGTCAAAACATTCAAACTGCTTTACTACAATTACATCTCAATTTCGTACAATTATGTCCGCTTCGCGATTTTTTAAACTCGTTTTAATCCCGTAATAAATTGAGTACAATTATAATAATTTTTTCTTAATTCCTTCAAACAGGAGTGCAAAGGGGTAGATGATACAAGCTATAGCACAAATCGCTGTCAGCGTGAGAAACATAGATGAAACTCCGTAGACCAACCACATCGCAATCGTAGGCATTACTTCTATCATTTTTTCACTTTCCTTTTAAAACCGTAGGCAATACCATCATAAACATCCAGACCATCATCGTTATCATCCATTCATAAAAGCTATTTACGTTCGCCCAACTTACTATAGTCATAAAAGTCGCGTATATATACCACATTACTTCGAGTATAATCAACTTAACGACCCCGCTACGATTTTTCCCCAAGCAATCATGAATTGCTCTTCTGCCTTTACATTCTTAAAGTGTATAGTATTCTCGTAAGGATCGAGTCTACACTCTATATTCTCTAGCTCACATACTGCTGCAGCTCTTCCAAACTTTGGTGTGCTGTTAAATACAGTACTTGGTCCATAGTATTTATCTTCCATCATTTCCTCTTCGTAATATCCGCCACACATTCATTCTGACCCCGCCACTGCTTTTTCCAAGTTTCGTAATGCTGCTTTGGGACTTTTCTCCAAGCCAGCCAAAGATCTACTCTCAACTCCAAGATTTTCAGCGATATTGTTAACGATTTCCACTTTCGTGATAGGGCTCTCACCAGTTTTTGATACATACACTTCTCTCCTGTATACACCTTCGCGTGATAACTTACCAATTATTGATTTCTTACTTCTTTCGTATTTTTCAGCTAGAAGTTCTACTGTTTCTGGAGTTGGACGATCGAGATAGGCTCCTACCATTTCTCTAGTCATTTCTTCAGTATAGTTCGACATTCTTGTGTTTCCTCTTACGGTTGTATTTAGTTTTATCTTGGTGTACGGAGGGACGATTGAAATTGTACTTCGCCACGGGGTTGGCAGCAAGTCGTTCACACTGCCCACTGCAATACCATACATCTAGTACTGCATTAAACTCTTTCCCGCACTTTCTACATTTCCGTTTCATCTTCCTCGCTCCAAGGCGTGAAGGTAATAATTCCTTCATCTGCGTCAATTGCTATCTCACTTCCATACTCTAGGAAGCCTACTTCTACATTCTCAATGCCTCCAACAGCTTGGCTATAGCGACGAAGAAAATGATTATATTCATTCTCGAGAGCATCTGCTCGCTCTTCAATAGTGTGCGCTAACTTATAGGCACGGTTTAGGGTATCATAAAGCTCTGCAAGCTCTTCACGTCGTTCGTCAAGAATACTTTTAAGGGCTTTACCTTCCGGAAATTCGTGTATGCTCATATAGTTCTCCCATTTGAGTTATAATTATACAGGTTCTGGGAAAAAATGTCAAGGAATTTTTGTGGTGAGGTAGGCATAAAAAAGCCCGTATGAAACGGGCAACGGACTTGCTATGTCAAATAAGTCGGACGCCCCGCCATGCGCTACCCGTGTCCACACAGTGTTCTTTTTTCGCGCTAAACACTCAACTGCACGCCTACATCATATCGCTACTAGGAAGCGCCTACGCTAATAACACCGGATAGTAGGCTCGGCGACGAGGGTAGTCAGCAACGGCTGGAGCAAATCGGCTCATGTTGCTACCGCTATACCTCGATTTGAATAGATATTATACTCGCTGAGAGCATCAAAAGTCAAGAATTATTTTTCGCAACTTCTGAAATAGTTTCCCAGCGTTTGTGTCCAGTAGCATAGCTATTGTACTCAATAACTAACGCATCCGCATTCATGTGCAGTACTGGTTTAGGTTCTACTTGTGCTCTGCTAAAGTGCAAAGCAATTCGATTAGATACTGTCTTCGGGTCGTCCTGTAGCGGGTTCATAAATTATCCTCTCTTCCCAGGCTATGTCAAAACCTTTACCATGATTAGCTTTTCGTGCATATACACGTCCGCCCTGTACTTCTTCCATAACTACAGCACAATCTGCCCAATCTGGGTTCTCCCATAAGAACACGTCCAGATAGTGCCGTAGAGCGTCTACTGTTAGTCTCATACTGGCCCCAATAGCCCACGATTACGCATATCGTAGATCGTCTGACGAATTTGTAGCTCATCGAGTGCCCACTGGTATGTCAGCTCATCTCGAACTTTTACTACGCTTGTGTACTGATACCCTCCGGCATCAGTAGCAGAACAGCGGTCGATGACCGCTAGCATTTCCTGAAAACTCAGCATTAAAGCTCCTTTAGGCTACTAACAAAGTCTCTATACTTGAAACTAACAGCTCGTTGAGCAACGTAGCCTCCGCGGTCACACCCTTCCCAGATGTCAATAAAATCTTGAAGAGGCATAGTGATGCAAAGGTCTTTTACCTCTTTTTCAATAGTTTCTGTTTTGCGAATGTATCGCTCACGCTCTTCTGTTTCCATACGAGTTTTGATACAAAAATCCATTTACAGCCTCCTTAACCTACCAAAGCGTCGATCATGAACTGAAGGTCAACCTTAGTCATTTTGTTGAGCGAAGGTAGCTCACGACCGATTGCATTTTGTACCTTTGTAACTAGCTCTGCCTTCATGATGACAGGCTCGCCACGCTTAGTTACACGCTCTGTCTTCTGGTACACACCAAGTGCAGAAAGCTTTGCAATGATAGAGCGAGGTGTCTTGTTGAGTCGCTCAGCCAGGGCGTCTACAGTCTCGCGTGTAGGCTCGATTGAGTACTCGTCAGTTAAAATAGTGATGTCTGCGTCTGAGTAGTTAGCAGATGATTTTGCAGTTACGTCCATAATTTTTCTCCCGAAAATTTGTTTAGTGTTCCAATTCAATATAGATATTATACTACCGAGGGGCAATAAAGTCAAGAAGTTTTTCATCATTCTGCCCAAAAAATTTCGTCTTCGTCACCAGCATCTGCGGCCATAGCCATGACAGCTTCGCAGTCTGCATCGCTGTGGCACACAACGAACTCTTCTGAGCGCAGGTCAAAAGCAATCTGGTACACGGCCTTTGGATCTGGTGATACTTCGAACCAGAACTCGTCACCGTAGTATGCGTCAAACAGCTCTTCCAGCGTGAGATCTGCATCTTCTGCTTCACAGTTTTCGCGTGTGTCAGCAATAAAGTTGTGCCACTCAAGAGCATTGTACATCTTGCACTGCTGGTCTGCGATGTCAAAGGTAACGGCGATAATCTGGTTCATTTTTTGTCTCCTCTCATTCAATGTAAACATTATACTACCACGGGCAACTCAAGTCAAGAACTATTTTTCCGAATTGGTCATAAAGCCAACGCACCCGAATTCCGGGGGGCGGGTCGCGAATTTTTGCTGTCAAGAAATATT
>Ga0228662_1000094_pt1 | contig 48994 bp, 28 predicted proteins | sample 76DmetaG_FD_183173 | JGI IMG/M metagenome (GOLD analysis project Ga0228662, IMG submission 183173) | Seawater microbial communities from Monterey Bay, California, United States - 76D | ecosystem: Environmental > Aquatic > Marine > Coastal | place: USA: California | collected 2016-11-10
TAAAGAAAAGCCTTCACCTTCTACAGAGGTATCTCTTGCAACTTTGTTATCATTAAAATGTAATGCGCCATCATAATTTTCACTTGTTTAATAATTTTGCCTGTGCTTGATTATCGGTTGAAATTATTGTAATAGAAACCCCGATTAAAATCAATTGATTGAGCGCTCTATTATCTGTTTTTAATTTTTTTACGTTTTAGTTTGCAATAAATATCTGTTTGTTTGATATTATTTTTTTGAGGAGTCAAAGTAATGAGGAACTTTATTTTTATTGCTTAAAAATGATGATTTAGTCAAGTTTTTTTTAAATAAAATATCTCTCATCAATAAAATTAAAGCCACTAATATTAAAAAAAGAAGACTGTTGTCTAAGACAGTCTTCTTTTTTTAATTTCCTCGCTTTTAGAATCCTAACCCAGGGTTTCCAGGGTCTGTTGGACTACTTGCCTGAGCTTTTTGTGGGTTTAAAATCATATAGGTGCCTAATGCTGTTATCACTGCATATTTACCGTAATTACCAATTTTTTTAATGGCTTTTTTACGAGAAATATCTTGGTTGTTTTCTGTCTGTTTTATGCTATTATTTTTCATGAAATATCTTATTTTTTTGGTTGGTTTATTCTAAAATGATTTTTTTGTTCAATTTTCCTTTTTCAGTTTTTATTTTAACGATATAAACACCTTTAGCTAATTTTGGTAATGAAATTTCTTTCACTCCGTTAGAGGATACAAAAGAGGTATTCAATACATTTTTTCCAATAATATTAAATAAAGAAATTGATGCTTTTCCATTCTTCAAACCTGCAATCTTTAAAGTTGAAGGATTTGATTTAAAAATGCTTACACTGCTTAATACTAAATCATCTGAAGATAATACAGTTGAACTCCTCGTATGCAAGTAAAAACGCCCCGTGCCACTAGTGGCATCTGATAACGTCACTTTATACTCTGCATTATCAATATCTAATTGAGTAAAGATGTTTTTTTGTCTATCTTCCAAAAACACTTTTAAGTCTGAAGATAAATTCATTGTCTCAATAGTAAACTCAATTTCTTCACCATCATTCGCTATAATTCCAATAGGTACAATCATGTTCTCCATTTCTGAATTTGGTAAAGTTTGTAATTGGTATTTTTTACCTTGATTATCTTCTAACAAATGTGTAAAAACAGCAAAAGAGTTTGAAACTCCTCCAAATAATTCTCCTTCCCATCCATTGTCAAAACCTTTAACTCCAGTATTTGTATAATAAAGTTTTGCAAAACAATTCTTTTCACCGTTTGACATCCAAAGTTTTAATTCTGTTCTAGAAGACTTTTTAAAAGATGCTCCTGTTGATGCTTGATTAGATTTTTCAAAAGTAACCGTCCCTGCTGAGGTTGCATTCACAAAAAATCCTTGACCTGGCGCTAAAACCCAAGCATCTCCTGCTACTTTTACTTCATACGTTTCTACAGCCTGATCCCATAACCAAATTTGTGTTTGATCTATGTTAGCGCTATTTCCGGCTCCTAAAAAGGTTGCACTATTTACATATGACGTAAATGGTGAACCTAATAAGTTGAAACCTGTTGAAAGAGAACTTGTTTCAACGTCTTCTGTGTTAATAGTTCCTGTAAATGATAAATTTCCAGATGCAGATAATTTTGTAGAATATCCTGTTCCATTAGTTAATGCATCTGTAGACGAGTTTGTAAAATAAGTCCAAGAAGCAGCTCCTATCTGTCCGGGGTTGTAGGTTGCGAAACCGATGTTGCTATCAGACCCGGTAGCATAAGAATTATTTGCTCTCATGTCCGTCATAGTTTCACCTGCAACAGGGCTAGAAACCAAATACCAGTTATTTGTTCCTAAAGCTCTTTGATAAGTTACATTTCCCGAAGAAGTTCCATTAACAATTAAAGAACCGCCAGAATTTATCGTCATAGCCCCATTTACTTCTACTTCTAAATTATTAACGGTTTCATCTCCGCTTATGGTTACAGGTAAGTTTGCCGGAATCTTTATATCAGAAGTAGATAAGGGTACTTTACCAACAGACCAATTGGCAGCATCTGTATAATCTACAGATCCGCCTATAGGAGCCCATGTGTTTTCCTTATGATACTCAATAGAAAGTGGTATACTGTTTGAACTAAATGTTAAAGGGAATGATGAACTAGAGCTTTGTTTAACGATAATATCCCCATCAAAATACCTAAGGTTCTCAATTGGGTCAGCATTGGTAAAAGCAGTTCCCTGCCTTTTTCCATCATAAAACCGGCCTTCATGTATGGTTCCTGAAAAACTTGCGTAGGTATTCCCTCCAGTCACACCAGAATCAAAATAAGCTCTTGTGCCTTTAATTTCACCCCAACCACTAGAGTTACTACCAACCCAATCACCTGACCAAGCATTAGGTAATACTGCAACTGCAGCACCAAATCTTGATGGTAATACACCATCTACTATTTCTTTTAAAAAAAACTTTGCTTTCTTGACAGAGTTCTCAACAACAAGATCTAAAAATAAGGCATACCTTTTGTTATCTAAAACTACGCCAGAAGCAGTTAAGGTTTGTGAGTTTGAATCACCGATAATTAATTTTAAATCTGTTCCTTGTCGGTAGACCACAAAACCACGTTGTCCTCCACCAGCTTCAAGAATAATTTCTTTTGCAGAAGATGGTGTTGCAGAAGTAGAAAAGTCTGTATAAAATGTATCAGGGCTATTTGCAGCATATGGACTTAAGTCGGTTTCAGAGGATCCGTCTATGTCAATAATAGTTGCAGTATCATCTGATAAAACCCCTGAAGCCTTTGTAACATCAATAATTTTAGGAACTCCGGATACTTTTTGACCTGCATAAATCCAATTGGTGCCTGCGTCTCTACTGTAGTAAATTCTATTTCCGATATTCAGTTTTGTTACAGTAATTCGAGCATCATTGGTAATACCGTCGGTGCTACTAGCACCAGTGTCATTTGTTAAAAATATTGTAGGGGTAAGTTGAGCATTTAAGGATAAACTTAATGCAAAAAACAATAAGCTTGTTAGCAAACTGTTTTTTTTGATTGTTATTGTTTGTAATTGTTTTTTCATGATAATTGTTTTAAATTTATTAATAGAGTATTTGGTTTCTTTGAAATAAAGAAATCATTATTGTTGTTTTTAATTCGTTGTTATCTTTATATTATTTCTCATATTATTGTTTGGTTTTAATTTTTAGTTTTCTTATTATATACAGGTTAAATTTTAATTGGCTATTTGAGTACCAAGTATTATTTGAACTATAATACCATTAGATTAGTTTCTCTATCCTTTTAAGGATAGAATGTGTTTGTATGCTTTCTTTGGCTTATATTGCCGGTTAAATAATAGTGGGTAATTTGTTCTACCTTTGATAGGGAAATCATTGAGCCAAGAATTTTCGTCAGTTAACCCCCAAAAGGTCACTCTGTCAATTTTATCTTTATGTTTTAAAAATAATTGAAAGATTCTTTGGTATCGATTGGCAAGTTGGTCTTGAACAGAATTAGGAAGTTTATTCGGATAAAGGTTCATTTTTATATCACCCTTATAATTATCGAAATTTTGATTGACATCTGCACCTTCTAAATCTTTAGGATTTGGTAGCACAGAAATATCCAATTCTGTAAAACTAACTTTTAGTCCAAGTCTTGCAAATGTAATTATGCTTTTTTCAATCTCTTCCATAGTAGGATAACTTAAGCCCCAATGTGCTTGGATGCCAATACCATTTATTTTTGCGCCACTTTTTTGTATTTTTTTTATCATTCGCACCGCACCTTGTCTTTTTTTTGGGCTACAAAGATTAAAATCGTTGTATACTAAGTTCGCTTTCGAATCAAATTTTTCAGCCAATTTAAAGGCGTTTTCAATGTATTTTTCGCCAATTACATTTAAGAATAAGGACTTTCTTAAGGTTCCATCGTTATTAAGGGCTTCATTAACTACATCCCAAGTGTCAATTTTTCCTTTATATCTTGTTACTAATTTTTTAATGTGCTTTTTAATGTAAGTATTCATTAAAATTGGGTCTTTGACTTTGTGCATAAATGCGGGTAATTGAGAGTGCCAGACCAATGTGTGACCAACTGTATGCATTTTGTTTTGTTTGCCAAAAGCAACATATTTATCAGCAAGTTCAAAAGAATATTTTAATGGTTCAGGCATAATAGATTCCCATTTCATACAATTTTCAGGAGAAACACTATTGAATTCTCTTTTTATAAGTTCGAATGATTTTGAATCATGGTTTAAGATTTGATTTTTATTAATTGCCACACCAATAAGGAAGTTATTCTTAAATTTTTTTGATATTGAATTTTGTACCTTAGAGTTGTCAACCTTTTTTGTGGTTCGATAAGAACAACCCACTATATAAAAAATTGAAATAAAATAAAATAATATGCGGTTTATGCTTTTTATCATTATCCTCATTTTTAAAATGCAATATTTGTATTGCATAAAAATTCGCGATAAAATTATTTTTTTTTAGGATCAGTGAATATTAAAAATGAGAAATTACTATAAATTTTGAGTTTAAAAACAAAAAAACATTTGATTGATTGTTTTTATCGACCGTATTTTAATGTCATAAAAGGAGTTAAATAAAACTTAATTGATGTTTATAAGCAAAACTTGCTTTCATTTTTTTTAAAAATGAGGTAATATTTGAAGTTTTGAATCCAATTTTTATAGCCCTTGCAGTTATTTTTGGTTTTTTTTAATTGAACCTCGTCATGATATAACATCCAATCATAGAGTTGATTTTTTTATCAATCAGATATCATATTGAAGCTTCCTTTGTTTTACAAATAATTTTAGTTTTGCTATTTGGTAAAGATTTAAAAGTACATTCTCAGTTATCGGTTGAACCATGTTTGGTCAAAACATTTCTACATGTCTTATCTCTAACTCTAATATTAGACTTATGTTTTAATTGTTCAGGATATTTATAATTATGATAGTTACCAGCTTTCATATTGTGAGCTTCTAGTCGAGTAGGATACATACCTGTTATAATAGAGAATCTGCTTGGAGTACAATCACCAACTGTGGTACAAGCATTTGTATAACTAAACCCTTCTTTTGCAAGTTTGCCAAGATTTGGTGCTTTTATAATTTTATTGCCATAAGAACCAAGTATTGTTTCCATATCTTCATCGCTTAACCAAATAACATTTGAGGGTTTATTGTCTTTTTATTTGTGCTGTGATATACTAGGTGAGAAACAAATTAAAAAAACACTACCTGTCTTCCCTTTAAAATTTAAAAATTATTTTTTTGTAGCGTATTTGTCTAATTCTGAGGTTTTTATTGCAATTGTTTTTTTATGATTATCAACAAGGGTATTTATTTTATTTAAGACTTTAGGATGTTGATCCGAATGATCATATTGTTCACTAGGATCAATATTAACATTAAATAACAAAGGTTTTTTAAGGATGATTTTTTCATCATTATCTGTATAGCAGTTTTGAATTATGAAATGAGCTTTATAATCTCCTTTTCTTACGGCAAATAACTCTTTTTTACGGTAGTAGAAGAAGTGTTCTCTTTTACTAGAAGATTTTTCTTTTAAAACTGATGATAAATCAAAACCATCTAATATTCTGTCATCAGGTAATTTTGCATTTGTAAATGATGCAATGGTAGGTAGAATATCTAATGTTGCTCCTAAATTCTGAATAGTCCCTGGCTGAATAGTGCCGGGCATATAAAAAATCCCAGGGACACGCATTCCGCCTTCCCATGTAGTACCTTTTCCATTTGTAAGTAATCCTGGAGACCCTCCATGTTCTCTCATCATTAACCAAGGGCCATTATCTGATGTGAGAATAACTAAAGTATTTTTTTCTAACTTTAACTCTTTTAAGGTAGCAATTACTCGACCAACGCTCCAATCAACTTCGGACATTACATCACCAAAAAGTCCTCTTAAGCTTTTTTTACTAAATTTTTCGGATGCAAATAACGGTGTATGTACCATTGTGTGTGGTAAATATAAGAAAAAAGGTTCATTTTTATTTTTTTTGATAAATTCTACAGCTTTTTCTGTGTATCTTTTTGTAATGGTATATTGATTTGCGGGTCGTTCTATAATTGAATCATTTTCCATAAGAGGTACATTCCAAAATTTAATATTTGAAGGGCCAAGTAACCTCTCTACACTCCAATTAATTGCATCCATATCATTGCTGTAAGGAATTCCATAGTAATAATCAAACCCTTGATTCGTTGGTAAAAACTTAGGTAAATGACCTAAATGCCATTTACCTATGATTCCAGTTTTATAACCAATTTTTTTTAACATCTCTGCAATTGTAATTTCTTCAGTAGGTAAACCCCCTTTAGATTCAGGAAAAAACACCCTTTCTTTGTTCCCGGCTAAACCAATTCTGATAGGGTAACGTCCTGTTAATAAGGCTCCTCTACTTGGAGAACATACACTGCTTGCTGCATAAAAATTTGTCCATTTTTGACCATTGTTTGCAAGCTTATCTATGTTTGGTGTATTAATTGTAGGATGACCAAAAGAACTTAAATCCCCATACCCCATATCATCCATAACTATAACCACAACATTTGTTGGTTTTGTTTTTTGTGTTGTTTTTTGTTTAACTTTATTGCTACAACTATATTGTAAGCAAATAATAATTAAAATGGATATACTTCTGTTTTTGACTTTCATTTTTGGAGGAAGTTTATTTGGATTGCTTAATGGCTGAGAAATCATTTTATTTATAATGTCTAAGAATTCATATAATTAATAATGTAATTCTGTGTAATCATTTTTTAATAAACAGAAGAAATTAAATAGTTATAGAAGTGTTTTTTAGAGCGCAACAATTGTGTAAATATTTACACTTCAAATCTAATTGTAAAAAAAAGTATAGTCTATGAAATTTGAAGAAAAAGGTGTCATATTTGAAGCTATAAATATTAATAAGCAAAATATACATTATATTTGAATCATAATTTTTAATTATGAGTATTTTAAAATTTATTTATAAAATAAGTTATTTTTCAATTTTTGTTTTCGGAGTTATCAATGTAAATGCGCAAAAAAAAATTGATAAAAACAATTTTGGTGCTTCTTATGATTTTACTCAAAGTCCTATTACTACAATTTTAAAAGATCATGAAGGTTTTTTATGGATTGGCACCTATGGTGATGGCCTATATAAGTTCAACAGTATTGACTTTAAAAAGTATAATAAGCAAATTAATTCTAATAAGAGGTCATTGAATAGTTCAATTATTTTGTCATCGTTAAACGACAATAATAATAATGTTTGGATAGGCAGCCAGAAAGGTTTAAATAAATATAATAGTGAGTTTGATGATTTTGAGACTATAAAACTGAAATTAAATAATGAATTAGTAAGTTTTGAAATTTATGTTATTAAAGAATTCGATAGTAATACTTTACTTATAGGTACTGAAAATGGCTTATATAAGTTTAATAAAGTTGATTTTACATTATTTAAAATTCCATTTAAAGATAAAAATAGGAGTAAATTTTTAATTGATGCTATTATACAAACAAAAGATGGTAGTTTTTTAATTGGTAGTAGTAGTGGCATATTGACTTTTGACCCCAACAAAGAAGTTTTAAATTTAGCGAAATTTCAAACAGAAAAGGGACAAGTTACGATTGAGGCTAAAATAATATCTATGCTCAAGGCTAAAGATAATTCAATCTGGATAGGAACCAACACATCGGGTATTTTAAAATTAACTAAAATGAATTCAACTTATAAAATTTTGAATTACCCGATAACTAAGAAACGAATTTTATCACTAGCTCAAAAAGATAGCAATTTCATATTAGCTGGAACAGAAAATGATGGATTGTTTGTTATTGATTGTAAATCGGGAAAAAGTAAAAATTACAGATATAATAAATTAAAACAGAATTTATTAAAATCTAATTCAATTTGGACCATTTATACAGACGATGAAAAAAAGATTTGGTTAGGTTATTATAGAAATGGAATCGATTTATATGATCCGAACTACAATAAATTTAATGCCATTGAAAGTACACCATATTTAATTAATTCGTTGAACTCAAAATCGGTCTCCTCAATTGCAATGGATAAAAAAGGAATGTTTTGGATTGGCACGAATGAAGGAGGGGTTGATGTTTATAATCCATCAAAGGCCACATTCGTTAACTTGTATAATCAAAAAAATAATATTGCTAAAGGTTTAGACAAACTTGATATTCAGACAATATTTATTGATAGTAAAAATAATAAATGGGTAGGTACTTGGAACTCAGGTCTTTATTTGTTAAATAATGGTGAAAAAAGATTTAAAAATTTTAATCATACAAATACAGATTTGCAATCTAATCGAATTATGTCATTTGATGAAGATTCTAAAGGAGTTATATGGATCGCTACTTATTCGGGAGGCTTATATTCGTTTGATAAAACTGTAAATAAAATTACCCACCATAAATTCTCAGATTATAAAAAATATAATTTACATAAAAGTAGTATTAGAAAGGTATTAGTCGATCAAATGGATAATGTTTGGATAGCTACTAGAAATGGTGCTTTTAAAATAAAGAAAGATCAATTCAATTCATATAACATTACTTCTTTAGATGAATTAATGAATAAAAAAGAGGGTAAATCTAATGATTCTAGAATTATCAATAGCATATATGAGGATTTTGAAAATAATATTTGGATAGGAACTATGGGTTATGGTTTGTATAAATATAATAACAAAAAACAGAGCCTTAAATGGTATAATATAAATAATGGTCTAATTCATGAACAAGTTAATTTAATAACACAAGATAAATCCAACCATATCTGGATTGGCGGAAATAAAGGACTATCAAAGTTAAATGAAAAGGAAAATACATTCATTAATTTTAGTAAAAAAGATGGATTGTTATCCAATAACTTTAACTTTAATGCAGTTTACAATAGTCCTAATAGCACATTGTATTTTGGAAATTCTAATGGAATAAATTACTTTAATCCTGATAATGTAAATTACAATCAAATAAAGCCTAAGGTATATCTTACAAATTTAAAAATTTCAAATGAGGATATACATGTAGATTCACCAAATTCTCCTTTAACTAGAGTGTTTTCAAAAACAACAGAATTAGAATTAAGACATTATCAATCAGTACTTACTTTTGAATATGTAGGTGTAAACTTTACAAGAAGTACAAATAACAAATATGCCTATTATTTAGAGGGCTATGAAAAAGATTGGAATTATGTGGGTAGTCAAAGAAGCGCATCTTACAAAAATATTTCACCTGGAAAATATAAATTTAAAGTTAAAGCAGCCAATAATGATGGTCTCTGGGAGGAATCACCAACAGTTTTACATATAGTAATACTTGACCCATGGTGGGCTACAAACTTGGCTTGGGCCGCTTATTTCTTCCTCTTTCTTATTGTTTTTTATGTCATTACTAAGATTATTAAAGAGCGAATTAAAGAAAAACAATTATTGAGTTTTGAGATTGAAAAACACAAACAATTTGAAGTCTTAAATACCAAAAAAATACAATTTTTTACTAATATTTCTCATGAATTTAGGACACCGTTAACCCTTATTTTGAGTCCTTTAGAGGACATATTAGATGATTTAAGAAATCAAATTGATACTGAAGTAAAAGACAAACTTAAAATAATACAAAAAAATGCTAAGAGACTTTCCAGGCTAATAACTGAATTGATGGATTTTAGGAAGGTACAATTTAATAAAATGACACCCAACGTATCATTAATAAATGCAGTGCCTTTTGTTAAAGAAGTTATTAATCATTTTGAAGAAGAAGCACTCGCAAATAATATAAACCTAACTTTAGAATTTGAAGATATTGATATTACTATATGGTTTGATCCTTCAATGTTAGAAAAAATTATGTTTAATCTTCTTTCAAATGCCTTCAAAGCAACTCCTGAAGGAGGTATGATAACTGTACAAATTCTTCAAAAAACTTCAGATTTAATAATGTTTCCTCTAATTGATGATAAAAATCCAATTCATAGTACAGTAATTATTATTAAAGATACTGGTATAGGAATTAAAGAAGAAAATTTAGATAAAGTTTTCGATAGGTTCCATCAAGCAGATGAGATGAATGATCAATATTATGGAGGAACAGGCATAGGATTGGAATTGGTGAAAAGGTTTATGGATTTACATAAAGGCAAAATTATTTTAGAAAGTAAAATTAATGAGGGCTCCCAGTTCAAATTATTCATACCTCAGGGTAATTCTCATATTTATATCGATAATATAAAAGAAAATCCAATAAAAGCAATAAATATATTTTCAGAAAGCAAAATTGAAGAAAATCAAAAAGATGAAAATCTTAAAAATAAAAAGACAATTTTACTTGTAGAGGATAATATAGAGCTTAGAACGTATTTAAAAAATGAATTAAAAGAAGAATATAATATTAAGGAAGCAAAAAATGGCATAGAAGGCCTAGAAAAAGCTAATATATTTATACCCGATGTAATTGTTACAGATGTAATGATGCCCAAAATGGATGGATTTGAATTTTGTAAACGAATCAAGAATGATTTAATAACGAGTCATATACCTATATTAATGCTTACAGCAAAAGGTTTGGATATTGATAAAGTGAAAGGTATAGATTCTGGAGCAGACATATATCTTAACAAACCTTTCAATATGAAAGTTTTAAAAAGTTATTTAAATCAACTTATAACAACCAGGCAAGTACTATTTAAAAAGTACTTTAATAGCAATTCTTCAAATGTAGTTATTTCAGAAAAGATAACTTCCTTAGACAAGGAATTTATTAATAATGTTCTTGATTATATTAATGAGAATTTAAAAGATGAAAAATTAAATGTAGAAACTCTTGCTAGTAAATTATGCTTAAGTAGAAGTAAATTATATAGAAAAATAAAAGCTCTTACAGGTGATACTGCTAATGAATTTATAAGAAAAGTAAAATTAGAAAAAGCAAAAAATCTTATAGAAAGTTCAGATTTTTCTATAAGTGAAATTAGTTTTAAAGTTGGTTTTTCTTCACCCTCGTACTTTACGAAATGTTTTAAAGATTATTTTGGTGCTATACCAACAGAAATAAGAAAATAATTACTTTTCGGCTTCATATAAAATAATTTAAATATTTTTTATGTGAAAGTATTAAATTTTTTAAAATTAATAAGGTTCGAAAATATCAAACGATAAAAAAGTAATGACACCTTATCACCAATTTATGTCTACTTTTATTGGGTTATTTGTTCTTTTTACTTTTTCTTTGAGCATTTTTATCCAATCGTTTTTATTATGGATTGATTCTCTTTTCGACCATCCAAATCCAACATAATATATCAATGATCTTTTCTGAAAAGGTTTGGTAAGAATGAGTAATTGACTTTGATCTAGCACTGTTGTTCGATAATCAAAAGCTTCTAGAACTAATTTTGGGTCTACTATTATTCCTTCACCTAAATAAGAATTATCTATATTTTCCCAGTGACCAAACAAGCCATTTTGTTTATTAATAATTATGTCTCCTTCACCATCATGGAGTGTTATACCAATTGCATAATTTGGTACTTCTTTTACGGATGATAAATTGATTTCAAATTTTGTAAAATTAGATCCTAAGTCAAGACTAATTCGTTTAGTTTCAGAAATTCCATACTCACTCCAAGGTGCGTATTCTAGTTCAAAAACGGTTCTCAAAGGACCTATAGCAATAGTTTTATAGGAAATAAAATTCTTTGATGTAAGTAAAGAATCAGCTTTCCAAATCCCAATTCCTCCTGTACCTCTGCTAATTCCAACGTGATAGGGATCATAACCTTCTCCATGATTTTTATGGTAATATCCTTTTTCTTTAAGGTTTTTATGATACCATTTGTCAATAATTGAATACTCAACTTTTTTAAGCCATAAATCAATACCACTGGAAAGTGTACCTCCTGGAATATTATTTTCTTTCATCTCTTGTGCTCTTGGTCCAAAAGTTCTAAACGCTACTTTATCATTTTCCCAAGCATAATCGTCAGTACGTTCTGGTACAAATCTAGAATAACATAAAATATCTTTTTTGGGTTTTAAAGAATCATTTACAGATAAAATTAGAAATGTTTTTTTTGAGTTCTTCTCTAACTTAGGTTGGAATAAGATGGCATCGACAATGCCATTGTTATCATAATCTAGGGTTTGAGTTACCAAAATCTCTTTGGTTTCAGTATCTTGAATTCCAATCGTTGATAAGTCATCAATCAATAATAATTCTTTGGATAACTCTACAGTTTCAAATGACCTTTCAGAATTTAATGTATTTGTTAAGGTTATTGATTTAATTTTTTTTTCAGAACAATTAAATAACAAAACTGATGCACCAATAATTATTTGAAAATAATTTTTAAAGCACATAATTTAATTTTCGTTAGAAGGTTTACCAATAGTAGCTAGAATACCACCATCGACATAGACTACATGTCCATTGACAAAATCACTTGCTTTTGAACTTAAAAAAATAACAGCACCTTGTAAATCGTTTGGATTTCCCCAACGACCTGCTGGTGTTCTACTTATTATAAATTCATTAAATGGATGACCATCAATACGTATAGGAGCGGTTTGACTGGTTGCAAAATAGCCAGGTCCTATACCATTGGTTTGAATATTAAACTTAGCCCATTCGGTCGCCATATTTTTGGTTAACATTTTAAGACCTCCTTTTGCTGCTGCATAAGCGCTTACAGAATCTCTTCCCAATTCGCTCATCATAGAACAGATATTGATGATTTTACCACCTCCTCTTTTAATCATTCCTTTGGCTATGGTTTTTGACACTATAAAAGGTGCCACTAAATCTACTTGAATAACAGCGTTAAAATCTTCAACTTCCATATCAATCATAGGAGTTCTTTTGATAATTCCAGCATTGTTAACCAAAATATCAATCGGTCCAACTTCCTTTTCTATTTTTTCAACAGCTTCCTGAACTGCTTTTTCATCGGTAACATCAAATACATAACCATGAGCATTTAATCCGCACGATTTATATTCTTCAATAGCTTCCTCTAAGTTATCATTGGAATAATTGTTAACTACAATGGTTGCCCCAGCGAGACCTAATCCCTTGGCCATAGCCATTCCCAAGCCATGAACGGCTCCCGTAATCAACGCTGTTTTTCCTTTTAAATCAAATAAATTTATAGACATATTTTTTTATTTTAATTCGTGTATTTTACAGACATCCATATCGCCGTAGTCTAAATTTTCTCCTGCCATACCCCAAATAAATGAGTAATTGCTTGTTCCTGAACCGCAATGTATAGACCATGATGGTGATATAACGGCTTGATTGTTTTGCATCCAGATATGTCTGGTTTCTTGTGGTTGCCCTATAAAATGACAAACCGCTTGATCTTCAGGTACCTCAAAATAAAAATACACTTCCATTCTCCGATCATGTACATGAGCTGGCATGGTATTCCAACTACTTCCTGTTTTTATGGAAGTCATTCCCATTTGTAATTGGCACACATCTACTACACTATTTACAATGTATTTTCTTAATGTTCTTGCATTGGCTGTTTCAGGAGCTCCTAACTCTATCACTTCCACATCTTCAATACCTATCTTTTTATTTGGATATTTTTTGTGGGCGGGTGTCGAGTTAAAATAGAATTTAGCTGGCGTTTTTGAGGATTTACTTAAAAAAACCACCTTGCTATTTTCTTTCCCTAAATACAAAGCTTCTTTGTGGTTTAATAAGTATGACTCTCCATCAACTTCTACTGTACCCGTATCTCCTATATTAATAATTCCTAATTCTCTTCTGTCTAAAAAGTTTTCTGCTTTTAAAGGGTCTATGGTTTCTAGCTCTATAGCCTTGGAAGTTGGCATGATTCCGCCAGTTATAAATCGATCGTAATGAGAATAGACTAAATTTATTGTATCCGATTCAAACAGGTTTTCAATTAAAAACTCATTTCTCAATTGTGCGGTATCGTATTGTTTAATGCTATCTGGACTCGATGCATAACGCGTTTCATAGTTTACTGATTTCATTTTATCTTTATTTTTATTATCTTTTTTAGGTTATAAAATATAGTTTTAGCTATTTAAACTTTAATCTTCTTCTTTTTCTTAATTTCTCACAGACTTTATAATGTCTAAAGCTGCCTTTACTTGGTGTTCAAGTTTTTTATAATCTTTATTTATAATAATGTCTTTTGAAATTAATTTGGAACCCATGCCTACACAAGTTACACCGGCATCAAACCATCCTTTTAGGTTTTCTTCGGTTGGTGACACACCTCCTGTAGGCATAATGCTAGTCCATGGTTGTGGCCCCTTAACAGCTTTTACAAACTGTGGCCCATAAATATCTCCTGGAAATAACTTGATAATTTCACAACCTAACTCTTCTGCCCTGGTGATTTCTGTAAGGGTTCCACAGCCAGGTGACCATAATACTTTACGACGGTTACAAGCTAAAGCAATGTCCTCTCGTAATACTGGAGTTACAATAAAGTTGGCACCTAACGCCATATAAAGAGAAGCCGCGCCTGCATCGGTTACGGAACCCACACCCATAATCATTCCTGGAAGTTCTTCAAATGCAAACTTTATGAGTTTTCCAAAAACTTCATGAGCAAAATCGCCTCTTGCTGTAAACTCCATTAATCTTGCACCACCATCATAACAGGCCTTTAAGATGTGTTTACATAATTGTATATCATTATTAAAGAATAAAGGAATCATCCCAGTTTCTTTCATTGCTGTTGCTACTTCTATTCTTGTAAATTGTGCCATATATATATGATTAAAAGAAACTAAGACTAGAACTTAAGTTTCAACCCTAATTCTTCAAAATAAATAACTAAACTAACTATTATAAAAAAATTATCTTGCTACTCTTCCAGAGCCATCACCATCCATGAGTTTCTTTACCTCATCAACCGTCACTAGGTTGGCATCGCCTTTTATCGTGTGTTTTAAACAAGAGGCTGCTACTGCAAAATCTAATGCATTTTGGTCGTTATCTGGGTATTCTAAAAGACCATAAATTAAGCCTCCCATAAAACTATCACCACCACCAACTCGGTCTACAATATCGGTTATTTGATATTGACGGCTTTCATACATTGTCTTACCATCATATAAGACGCCTGCCCAGGTATTGTGTGATGCTGAAATAGAACCTCTTAAGGTGGTAATCACTTTTTTAGCTCTTGGGAATTTCTCTACCATTTGTTGACATACTGATAAGAACGCCTCTGCCTTTACATCGTGTCCTTGTGTTTGTACTGTGATACCTTCTGGTTTAATTCCAAAGTGCATTTCGGCATCTTCTTCATTTCCTAAAATCACATCACAATATGATGTTAATTCAGTCATGATTGCTTCTCTATCTCCACCAAACTTCCAGAGTTTTGCTCTATAATTTAAATCGGTTGAAATGGTAATTCCTTTTGCGTGTGCCGCCTTAACGGCTTCTAGACACGCATCGGCTGCACCTTGTGAGATGGCTGGTGTTATGCCTGTCCAGTGGAACCATTCGGCACCTTCAAATACAGTATCCCAGTCTACCATCCCAGCTTCTATTTCTGCCATAGCTGAATGGGCTCTGTCATAAACCACTTTACTTCCTCTATTTACAGCACCTGTTTCTAAAAAGTAAATTCCTAAACGGTCGCCTCCATAAATAATCTTATCCACATTAACGCCTCGTTTACGCATTTCCATCATCGCACATTCCCCGATATCATTTTTTGGTAAGCGTGTTACATAATCTACAGGAATTCCGTAATTAGCTAAAGATACAGCGACATTGGATTCACCTCCACCATAAACTACATCAAATCTGTTTACTTGTGAAAATCTTAAAAAACCTTTTGGTGCTAATCTTAACATGATTTCTCCAAATGTGATTACTCTACTCATTCTATATATTTTATTATTTTATTTTTAACTTAATTTCTTATTTGATTGGTTTTAGATTTTCATCTAATGGCGTCATGTTTGGCATTAATAAATGAACAAGCCCCAGTATGATTAAATAACAGGAACCTGCTATAAGAAATACCCAAAAATAACCTGTATTATCTGCGGTATCTAGTACAGAACCTAAAGCCTTATCAGCTAAAATACCTGCTACGGCTCCTACCATACCTCCAATACCAACTACTGATGCCGTTGCTTTCTTTGGAAAAACATCAGACACTAAAGTGAAAATATTCGCAGACCATGCCTGATGACCTGCAGCAGCTAATCCGATAAGGAATATAGCGAGCCATTTATTATCTGTTATCGCAACAAAACTTACTGGCAGTATTATGATAGCGCAAATAAGTAAAGTTACTTTTCTTGCTCTGTTTATCCTCCATCCTTTTCTTATAAATACACCTGATAAATAACCTCCTAATATACTTCCGGCATCTGCCAAAATATAAATTACAAAAAATGGTAAGGCAATGTTTTTAATATTCACATCGAAGGTTTCTGCTAAGAATTTAGCACCCCAGAACAGGTAAAACCACCAAACAGCATCAGTAACTTTTGCTAAGGCAAAAGCCCACGTTTGACGTTTATCTAGAACACTTTTCCATGGTAATTTCTCTTCACTCTCTACTAATTCTGAATCACTCTGTATATAATCTAATTCCTTCTTTGATACTTTGGGATGTATCTCTGGTTTTTTATAAATTCGAAGCCATAATGTAATCCAAATAGTACTTAAGGCTCCTGTTATAAGAAAAGGAATTTGCCAGTTTTTACCATTTTCATGTACTATCCAACCAACTATAATAGGAGCAGCAATAGCACCTATGCTGGTGGCAGCATTAAAAAGACCTGTAGCAAAGGCTCTGTCTTTTTTTGGAAACCACTCAGCTGTGGTTTTAATGGCTGCAGGAAAGTTTCCCGATTCTCCAAATCCTAAACCAAAACGTGCCGCTGCAAACCCAATCACGCTGAATCCCGGACGAACTAAAGCATGTAGCATTCCAAAAACACTCCAAACAGCAATAGACAAAGTGTATCCTTTTTTTGTTCCTAATCTATCAATTAAACCTCCCATAGCAAGCATTCCCATGGCATAAGCGAACTTAAAGGATATCATAATATTTGCATAATCAGAATTTGTCCAATTAAATAATTTTTCTAAAGTAGGAGCCATCACACCAATAATACTTCTATCAAAGTAGTTGATGGTAGTCGCAAACATTAAAAGAGCAAGTATTCTATATCTGTAATTTTTTAATTTTGTTGATGATCCTTCCATTTATTTGTTAATTTTTAACTGGGTTTTAAATAATTAATTATAGAATAAGTTATCAATTAAAATAAAATTAACTGAAAATAATATAGGTAGATATTACAACTACACATATTAAGATACCTACTACTTTTACATATTTCCAGGGAGTTACATCTACTTGTTGTGTGTACTCTTGAACATAATCTGTTTCTGTTGGTTTTATTTTAGCAATAACTAACATTAATATTATTGTTAAAACAAATGCTATGAATTGAACATGTAAAAAATGTGGTAAATTCATTTCGAAACCTTTTGATAAAATAATATAAGTTACATAAAATGTAAATGCGAATATTATTCCTGCTTTTGCAGCAATGGCAGGAACTCTTTTTGTTAAAACTCCAACAATTATAACTGTTAAAATAGGAACACTATAAGCTCCGTTTACAGTTTGTAAGTATCCAAAAAGTCCGTCTGAAGCATAATATAAAAAAGGTGCTACAAACATGGAAAATATCGCTAAAAATATTCCAAATCGTTTACCAATAGTAACTACCTTTTTATCATCTGCTTCTTTATTGATAAATTGTTTGTAAATATCAACACCAAACAAAGTTACACAACTGTTTAAAGCTGAGTTAAATGAGCTTAAAATAGCACCAAACATAACTGCTGCAAAAAAACCAATTAAATAAGCAGGTAACACTTCTGCAACCAATCTTGGATAAGCAATATCATTATTTGATAATACTTCTCCACCCCATTTATGATAAGCTATAATACCTGGAAGTACTACAATTATTGGCCCTAATATTTTAATAAAAGCAGCCAAAGTTAAACCTTTTTGTCCCTCAACTAAATTTTTAGCACCCAATGCTCGTTGAATAATTTGTTGGTTTGATCCCCAATAAAACAACTGAACTAACATCATACCTGTAAAAATAGTTGCAAAAGGTATTGAAGATTCTGCACTTCCAATAGCGTTTAGCTTCTCTGGATATTCAATGGTTAATTTAGATAAACCTCCAAAGAAACTGTTATCATCACTAATTGATATCAATCCAAAATAAGGAATTAAAAGCCCTCCTAATAATAATCCAACACCGTTAATAGTATCTGAGACTGCAATTGCTTTTAGTCCTCCAAAAATGGCGTAAATAGAACCTATAACACCAATACTAATAACACAAATCCATATAGATTGCCATTCTGTGACTCCTAATAATCCTGGTAGATTAAACATACCACTAATTCCTAATGAACCTGAATATAAAACGATTGGCAGTAAAACAATTGCATAGCCTGATAAAAACAAACCAGATGTCATCGCTTTTGTAGTTACATCAAAACGACGTTCTAAATAAGTTGGAATTGTTGAAATACCGCCTTTTAAATAACGTGGTAATAAAAATATTGCTGTAATTACCATTGCAATTGCAGCTAAAGTTTCCCAAGCCATAACTAAAATACCATCTGCATACGCACTTCCATTTAGGCCTACAATTTGTTCTGTGGATAAATTTGTTAGAAGCAATGAACCAGCAATAACAGTTGCTGTTAAACTTCTTCCTCCTAGAAAATATCCGTCTGAAGTATTCTCGTTTGTCTTTCTTGTTGCCAAATAAGCAATAACAGCTACAAGTAATGTAAAGCCTATAAATGAAATGATTCCTAACATAATTTGATTGTTTTTTTAGCTGTTTTGTAGCATTTCAACTGTGAAACACCAATCTTCTGGTTTTTGTTCTGCCCAACCATTCTTTTGAGTAAACATGCTCATTTCTTCTTTGGGTTCTTGTACAACTCCCAAGCTTTTTCCTGATGCAACTTCTACTAATGCAACTTTTATAGATGAACTTCCTATATCTAATCCTAAGTAATACATTTAACTCATAATTTTTATCAAAGATAAATGAATGTGAAAAAGATTGATATCGATAATTCTCCAATTAGTATTAATAATGAAGCTAAACCTTAAATTACTTAGTATTTTATTCAACTTTACTATGTATCTATTGGTTATTTTACATTACGCCTTCCTGTCTCTCAATTTTAATTGAGACTTTTGGGTAGCCCGTTTTTACAAAATTAATCGCAACAAACGCTAAAATTTTTTTATAATTATTTCAATTTAAGCAAAACCTTGAAGACCTTCCTGGAAGCATTCTAGATCTTAATTAAATAGGTTGCAGTAAGGATGGTAAACACCTCATTTTTTTTCTTAGCAATATATTAAAGATACTCTATTAGTTAGGCTACGAAATTATTTATGCGCTTATCCTCAATATTTTTAGATTTAGCTTCAGTATTGATAGATTTTACTTGAGTCTACATCATATATTTGAACTTTATTTTACAAATAAACCTTTAATTATTTTTGATATCCAAATATCATTGTGGATTACATTCAATAAAGTATTAAACTAAGAATATTTTATGCAAAGAAAGATTTTATTAACTTTTCTATTTATTGTTTTTAGTTGCTTAAAATCAATTTATTCTCAGCAAAGTAAAACAACTCCAGAAAAACCGAATATAATTTTTATTTTAACTGATGATCAACGCTTTGATGCTATTGGTTATATAGGGAATAAATTTGTACAAACACCAGAAATGGACGATTTAGCTAAAAAAGGAACATATTTTAATTCGGCTATTGTTACAACTCCAATCTGTGCAGCTAGTAGGACTAGTATTTTAACTGGTTTATACGAAAGATCTCACAACTTTAACTTTCAAACAGGAAATGTTAGAGACGAATATATGGATGAATCTTATCCAAGGTTATTAAAAGATAATGGGTACTACACAGGTTTTTATGGTAAATATGGAACCAGATACAGCCATTTAGACAAGCAATTTGATGAATATGAATCTTATGATAGAGACAACAAATTCAAAGATAGAAGAGGATACTACTACAAAAAATTAAATGGTGAAACAGTTCACTTAACAAGATATACAGGTCAAAAAGCATTAGACTTTATTGATAAAAATGCTGACAATAACAAACCCTTTTGCTTGTCTTTAAGTTTTAGTGCACCTCACGCACATGATGGTGCTCCAAAACAATACTTTTGGCAAGAACCATTGGATGCTATGTTAGAAGATACTACAATCCCTGATCCAGAATTAGGAGATGACAAGTACTTTGAAGCACAACCAAAAATTGTAAGAGATGGTTTTAATAGATTGCGTTGGACGTGGAGATATGACACTCCAGAAAAATACCAACATAGTTTAAAAGGATATTATAGAATGATTTCTGGTATTGATTTAGAAATCAAAAAAATCCGTGAAAAATTAATAGAAAAAGGACAAGATAAAAACACAGTTATCATTATGATGGGTGATAATGGTTACTTTTTAGGAGAGCGTCAATTTGCAGGAAAATGGTTAATGTATGATAATTCAATCAGGGTGCCATTAATCGTTTTTGATCCAAGAGAAAACAGTCATCAAGATATTGATGATATGGTTTTAAATATTGATGTACCTCAAACAATTGTGGATTTAGCTGGTGTAAAAGCTCCAGAATCTTGGCAAGGGAAAAGTTTAATGCCAATTGTAAAGAAAGAAACAAATACAATTGCAAGGGATACTATTTTAATTGAGCATATTTGGGATTTTAGTGAAATACCTCCAAGTGAAGGTGTAAGAACTAAAAAATGGAAATATTTTAGATATATAAATGAAAAAAAAATTGAAGAGCTTTATGATTTAGAGAAAGATCCTCAAGAAATCAAAAACCTTGTTGGTAAAAAGAAATACAGAAAAGTTCTAGTAAATTTAAGAGCGAAGACTGAAGTGTTAATCAAGAAAAATAGTAACGAATACAGAGCAGCTCCAACAGATTTAACAGTAGAGTTAATAAGAGAACCTGGAACAGGTGTAGAAGTTTTTGATTTAAAACCAGAATTTGGTTGGATGATTCCTTTAGGTGCAAAATTTCAGGGAGCATATCAAATTTTAGTAGCATCAAGTAAAGCAAGTATTGATGCTAATAATGGTGATCTTTGGGATAGTGGAAGAGTGGCATCAACAAAATCGACTGATGTAGAATATGCAGGAAATGAGCTAGAAATAGGTAAAACCTATTTCTGGAAAGTTAGAATTTGGGATCAAGGAAATAGGCTGGTAGATTATGCAGAAGTACAACAATTTACAACTGGTAAAAGCGATAGTTATCTCATTTCTACAGAAAATAAATTTATCACTACAAAGGTAAAACCTGTAAAATTTGAAAAAAGAGATAATTTCTATTTTATTGATTTTGGAAAAGCAGCTTTTGCAACGATGGATTTTACATGTAATGCAAAAACGCCTCACACAATTACTGTGAGAGTTAGTGAAATGTTAGATAATAAAGGAAATGTAAATAGAATAGTTCCTAAAAAGAGTCATATTCGATATCAAGAAATAAAAGTAGATGTAAAACCAGGTCAAACTGCATACCAAATTCAAGTTCAAACTGACGAAAGAAATACAAGACCAAACAAAGCAGTGCCTTTGCCAGATGGTTTTCCGCCTTTAGTTCCATTTAGATATGCAGAAATAGAAGGTATACAAGGTACAGTTTCAGCAAACGATATTACACAATTGGCTTTTCATACGTATTGGGATGAAGAAGCAAGTAGTTTTAAAAGTGATAATGATATTTTAAATCAAGTTTGGGATTTATCAAAATACTCTATAAAAGCAACCACGTTTAATGGTTTGTATGTAGATGGAGATAGAGAGCGTATTCCCTACGAAGCAGATGCGTATTTACATCAATTAAGTCATTATACAACAGACAGAGAATATGCAATGGCAAGACGTACCATTGAGTATTTTATGAAAAACCCTACCTGGCCAACAGAATGGCAACAACATCTACCTTTGTTGATTTATGCAGATTATATGTATACAGGAAATACAGAATTAATTGAGCGTTATTATGAGCATTTAAAACATAAATCTTTATTTGAATTATCTAATGAAGATGGCTTAATTACATCTAAAAAAGCTGATAAAGCTTTTATGAAAAAATTAGGTTTCCCTGATGGTTATAAAAAACCATTAACAGATATTGTAGATTGGCCTTCTAAGAATTTTGCGGATAGTAAAACTAAAGGAGAAAGAGATGGTTTTGTGTTTAAACCTTACAATACTGTAATCAATTCTTTCTTTTATGAGAATATGAAAATTATGGCTGAGTTTGCTAAACTATTAGGCAAAACTCAAGAAGCTTTAGATTTTGAATATAGAGCAGCAAAAGCAAAAAAAGCAGTTAACGAGCAAATGTTCGATAAAGAAAAAGGCATTTATGTAGATGGAATTGGGACAGACCATTCGTCTCTGCATGCAAATATGATGCCTTTAGCCTTTGGTATCGTTCCAGAAGAACATTATCAATCTGTTGTAGATTATATAAAATCTAGAGGTATGGCTTGTAGTGTGTATGGAACTCAATTTTTAATGGATGGTTTATATAATGCAGGTGAAGAAGATTATGCTTTAGAATTATTAACAAGTAAAGACAAAAGAAGTTGGTATAATATGATAAGAGCTGGATCTACAATTACACTAGAAGCTTGGGATTATGAATTTAAAGTAAACTTAGATTGGAATCACGCTTGGGGTGCAACTCCAGCAAATGTAATTCCAAGAGGTTTATGGGGGATTAAGCCAAAAACTCCAGGTTTTGGTGTGGTAAGTATAAAACCACAAATGAGTAAGTTAAAAAAGAGTACAATCGAAGTTCCAACAGTAAAAGGTACTGTAAAAGCTAACTATACGTATAATGGGGAAAGATTACAAACTTATGAAATTGAAATTCCAGGAAATATAATTGGAGAATTTTCTCTAAATGGTTCAGAAGGAAAAGAATTAATTCACAATGGAAAAATAGTGCCTTCTGCCTTTGAATTTATTAGATTGACACCAGGTAAACATACCATTCAGTTAAAAATTAATTCTTTTTAAAAATAAAACAATACTAAAGTTATGAATAGATTCTTTAAAGTAATTTTTTGTTTACTTATTTTAATTAATACATATAATTTATGTGCTCAAAATTCTGAACGTCCATTTATTTGGGTAAAGCAAGAAGATAAAGCAAATATTCTTCATAAGATAAAAACACAATATTGGGCAAAAACCTCTTACGAGCAATTTAAAAATAGATTGGATGCAGATATCTCTCTTTATAAAAAATCTCCTTATGAATTTCTTAATAAAATACCATTTGATAGGTCTAAACAGAAAGGAGCAAAAACTCCTCCATTAAAAGTTTTTTATAAATCTAATGGATCAAATGCTAAAGAAAGGTATGAACAATTTAAATACTTACAAATAGGAATAGATTGCGGAGTTTTGTACTATTTAACTGAAGATGAATCTTATGCACAATGTGCATTAGATATTTTATATGCTTATGTAGAAGGTCTTTTACAAATTAAAGTTTCTAAACAGAAAGCAAACGGAGGCTGGATTTACCCAACAGATCATTTAAGAGAAGCACGTGTAATAGGAGCACAATTACCTATAATTTATGATTTTGTATCACCTTACTTAAATAAAAATAAGAAAGCTTTTGACGTAGGAAAAAATAAAAATGCTAATTTTTCAATTAAAAATGCCCAAAAGGTTTTTTCAACTTATGCAAAATTAGTCGTGGAACGTGGGCATACAGGGTCTAATTGGTCTGTTTTAGAATCCTACAGTTTAGTGCAAAACGCATTAGCTATTAATAATTTAGAAATACGAAACACCTATTTAAACTATTATTTAAAAAAAGGAACAAATAGGCAAGATGCTTTACCTGACGTATCAAAAAAATATAAAAATGATGGTGATGTATATCCTGAAACCTCACAATATTCAAATGGCGTAGCTACTTACACAACACCAATATTATATCTTCTAAACAAATATCAGCCAAGTCTAGAACTTGGAAAAAAACATTATAAAATCCCCTTTGCCTTAGATAGATGGAATGCAGTTCGATATCCAAATAATGAGATTATTAGGTTTGGAGATGGGCATCGTAAGTTTTTTAGTGCTTATTTGGCTTATGATATGGCTTATTTACTAGGCAAACAAGATAAAGTCTCAAAACTGACAGATAAATTTGGGCCATTATTAACAAAAGCTCTTCATACAAATAAATATAAACGAGGGAATATTGGCATACGTTCTGGTTCAATTTCAGTTTATAGAACACCATTAGCATTACTTTGGTTAGATGAAATTCCAGAGTATCCGTATGAAGTTTTAGAACCGTCTAGAACTGATAAGGTATCTCATGCAGGTGTATTTTTACAACGTAATTTAAGTAAATCTAATAAGCCAGAAGATGGACTTATGTGCTTTGTTGGAGGAGCGCACATGGTACATGGACATGCAAGTGGAATGGATATGGAATTATTCGGATTAGGGGAAGTTTTAGGAGTAGATCATGGTAGAGGAAAGTATAAAACTGATTTACACGAAAACTATTCTCGCCTTTTTGCAGCTCATAATTCCGTAATTGTTAATGGAGGAAGTCAAGGAGGAGGCGATTGGGTAAACTTGGGAATGAATTCAGTATCGCTTATTACTATGGAACCTATGCCATTAGAAACTGCTCTTTCCCCAAATCATTCTTTTACAAGAACAAAATTTATTGATGATAAGGGAGATAAGTCTGAAGCAACTCAAGAACGAACGATGGCTTTAATTCGAACCTCACCAACTACAGGTTTTTATATGGATGTTTTTCGTTCAAAATCTTCTTTACCAAATGAATATCATGATTATTTGTATCATAATATTGGAGATAAACTAATGTTTTTCAATGAAGATTTGAAACTTAAATCTGAAGAAAACAGATTTATGGCAAATGCGAACGATCAACATATTCAAAATGGAAGATATAAAAATCCAGGATGGCATTTTTTTAAAGAAGTTCATTCATCAGGTGAGTATAAAGCTAATGTTCAGGGAACTTTTGAAATCAAAAAACTTAAAGATGAAAACAATAGATATATGAATTTTTTTATTTTAGGAAATAAAAACCGTGAGTACACTAAAGTAATGGCTCCCAATACCTTTGAATCTCCAGAACCTTATGATAAATTACCTACACCTACCATGGTTATTCGTCAAAAGAATGAAGCCTGGACAAATCCTTTTGCAGTTATTTATGAGCCTACTTTTGATGCGGAATCTAAAAACGGTATTCAATCTGTATCAAAATTAGAAAACAAAGGTGTTTTTAAAGGATTTAAAGTATTGAGCAATATTGATAATAGAGTAATGATACAATATATAATTAACCAAGGTTCTGACGTTCAATACAAAAATAAAAAATTGAAGTTAGATTTTAAGGGTGAATTTGCCACTATTACTTTTAATGAAAATAAAAAGCTACAAAATATCTATTTAGGCAAAGGTTTTTTTTTAAAAATGAAAAATGTTACAATTGAATCCAGAAACAATATACCTGTATCAGTATATATTGATTTTACCAAAGACAAGCCTAAAATTAATGCAACTGAAAATGCAAAAGTTATTATCCATTAGAGTAAATATTTTGTTACATTTTTTAATATTCGTGTGTAAGAACTTGTTATTTAATGGCTAAATATTATAATTAAATCCTATAAAAATGAAAAATTACTTAACATTGGGTTTGCTATTTATGAGTTTCATTTTAATGCATTCTCAAAACCCAATAGTCCCAAATAAAGGTCTTAATGATCCACATGTTCATATTTTTGAAGATATTGCATATGTATATTCATCTCATGATAAATCTATAAAAAATGATACATTTATTATGGATGATTGGTGGATTTGGTCTTCTCCAGATTTAGTAAACTGGACAAAACGTAGTGTTTTAAATCCAAATGAAACATACATTGGAGAAGATTTTTCTAGTTGTTGGGCTACTGACGTAGCTTACAAAGACGAAAAATATTATTGGTATTTCTCTGAAGGAAATGAACAAACAGGAGTTGTTACAGGAGATACACCTGTAGGACCTTGGGTAGATCCACTAGGAAAGCCTTTGTTAATCTCAGAACTAACACCAACTCATGAATATGATATGGCTGTTTTTGAAGATAATGGAGAGCACTATATCATTTTTGGAGTCTGGGATTATTATATCGCAAAGCTGAATTATGATATGATTAGTCTTGCTGAAAAACCAAGAAAAATTATAATTAATAACCCGAGAGGGCCTTATAATTTAGATGGTATGAATACCGAAATGCCCACAGATGATAAACCGTTTGTTCATAAGTATAGAGGAAAGTATTACATGTCCTGGGGCTGTTTTTATGCTATGTCAGATAATTTATATGGACCTTATGATACAAAAGAACCTATAATAAACACTGAAAGTTTTGCCGAAGGATATGATTCTCCTACCTGGCCCAATGGTTTTTTACAAGGACGTCATGGGTCTTTTTTTGAATGGCATAACCAATGGTATTTTGCGTATTGCGATATCAGTCAAACAGGAAACCGCTATTTCAGAGATACTTTTATTAGCTATGTTCACTATAAAGAAAATGGTGAAATGGCTGCAATTAGAATAGACGGAATTGGAGTAGGGCAATACAATGCAAATCAAATAAAAATTGAAGCCGAAGATTATTTTAAAGCGGATGGATGTAAGAAAAAAGAATCTGAAAACACTTTTTTTGTAGAAACGACTGCCAATAAAAGTTATCTAAATTTTCCAAATATAAATGGATTAGATAACTACTCAAAACTAAACTTAAAAGTATCAGCACCTAATGGTGGTAAGTTTTTAATTCAAATAAGAAAGAATAATTTGAAAGGAGAACTTGTAAATGAAAAAACATTCAATTTAAAAAGGAGCGAAGGCTATTTTGAGAATTTAAAGATTGACTTACACTCTTTAGAAAGTAAGGAAATTTTTTATTTTTTAATTGAACAATTAGATAATAACGCATTACTAATTGATTCCTTTTCATTTTCTAAATAATTGATAAAGAATCCAAAGACATTGGAGTTTATAGGACTAAATAATAACAAAACATCAGAAATAAGTAATCATAGTATAATGTTAGAAAATTTTTCCAACCAAATATTTAAACTTAAAAACGATAAAAATGAATAAATCATTACTAATATTTTTAACTGTTTTTGTGCTTTTTAGTTGTTCAAATAAACAAACTAAAGTTGTTGAGAAGGTTTCAGATAAAACTGAAATAATGAATTCAATGATTAAAGCTTTAGAATGGCAAGAATCACATCCTATAATGGCATTAGCACCAACTGATTGGACAAATGGTGTTTACTATATGGGAGTTTCAAGGGCTCATAAAACTACCTCAGATCAAAAATATATAGGAGCTCTAAAAAACATGGGGTTTAAGAATGATTGGAAAACATGTCATCGCTTTTTTCATGCGGATGATTTGACAATTTCTTATGCATACTTGTACATAAACTCTACTCGTAAATACATGGTAAATTTAGAACCTACTGATACATTTATTCAAGAACATTTATACAAAGAACACCCTTGGAGAAATGGAAAACCTTTAGAAGGATTCGAACCTATTTTTAAAGACAACCAACTAGGATTATGGTGGTGGTGTGATGCCTTATTTATGGCACCTCCTGTTATAGCAGAATACGCTAAACTAAAAAAAGATGTGACCTATTTAGATGTAATGCATAAATACTACAAAGAAACCTACAAACTTTTGTACGACAAAGAAGAGCATTTATTTGCTAGAGATACTCGTTTTATTTGGAAAGGAAATGCCAATGACTTAAAAGAAGAAAATGGAAAAAAAATATTCTGGTCTAGAGGTAATGGTTGGGTTTTTGGTGGTTTAGCTCTTGTATTAGAAGCAATGCCTAAAAACTACGAACATAGAAATTTTTATGAACAGCTTTATAAAGAAATGGCTACCAAAATCCAAAAAATTCAACATAAAGACGGTTTGTGGCGAACAAGTTTATTATCTCCAGAATCTTGGAATCATGGAGAAGTAAGTGGAACAGGTCTGTACACTTTTGGAATGGCTTGGGGTATTAATAACGGTCTTTTAAATAAAGAAAAATATACACCTACTGTACAAAAAGCTTGGAAAGCGTTAAAAGCTTGTCAGCAAAAAGATGGAATGATAGGATGGGTGCAAAATATTGGTGCTAGCCCTGAACCTGCAAATGCCAAAAGCTGGCAAAATTATGGAGCAGGTGCCTATTTAATGGCAGGTAGCGAAATTTTAAAACTTGTAGAATAATTAAATGAAAAAATATTTAGTTATAATATTACTATTTGTGATGCATTTTACATTTACGTTAAATGCTCAAACCAATTGTGATTCAAAATCTTGGTTAAATACAAATTTAGGTTTTGATGAGCGTGTTGAACTTTTAATTAATTGCTTAACTTTTGATGAAAAGGTTTCTCAACTATTAAATTCAAGTAGTAAAATTAAACGTTTAGATATAAAATCTTATGATTGGTGGAATGAAGCATTGCACGGAGTTGCAAGAGGACCTAGAGCAACTATTTTTCCTCAAGCCATAGGTCTAGCATCTACCTTTGACCGTAATTTAATACAAGAAGTAGGCAATACAATTTCAGAAGAGGCAAGAGCTGTAAATAACCTATTGGTTAAAAATAATGCCACTTCTATTCGATATATGGGATTAACTTTCTGGAGTCCGAATGTTAATATTTTTAGAGATCCACGTTGGGGAAGAGGTCAAGAAACGTATGGAGAAGATCCGTTTCTCTCTGGTCAAATAGGCGCATCTTTTATAAAAGGTATGCAAGGCAATCATCCCAAATATTTAAAAACAGCTGCCTGTGCAAAACATTTTGCTGTACATAGTGGCCCTGAAGCTAGCAGACATGGCTTTAACGCAGTTGTGAGTCAGCAAGATTTGTATGAAACCTATTTACCCGCCTTTAAAGCATGTATTGATGTTGGTGTAGAAGCTGTAATGTGTGCATATAATAGAACAAATAATGAAGCTTGTTGTGGTAGCTCTAAACTATTACAGAATATTTTAAGAGATAATTGGGGTTTTAAAGGACATGTGGTTAGTGATTGTGGTGCACTTCGTAATTTTCATACGGAACATGCTTTAACAAATTCTTCTGTAGAATCTGCAGCATTAGCTTTAAAAAGTGGCACTAATTTAAATTGCGGTGCTACTTATAAAGAATTAGGTACAGCTTTTCAACAAGGTCTTATTAATGAAGAAGATATTAATGAAGCATTACGTCCACTTTTAATAACAAGATTTAAGCTGGGTATGTTTGATAATCCTTTGTTAAACCCGTATTCAAATATTGGTATAGAGGCTATTCACTCTAAAAAAAATATCGCCCTAACAAAAGAAGTCGCTCAAAAATCTATAGTATTATTAAAAAACAACGGTGTACTGCCGTTAAAAAAAGAAATACAACAACTATATGTTGGTGGGCCATTAGCAGGAGACGTGAGAACCTTAATTGGCAACTATCATGGTTTGGGTGATAATTTGGTAACTTTATTAGAAGGAGTGGTTGGTAAAGTATCACCAATAACAAGAATACAATATAGAGGAGGCACTTTAATTAATCAACCTAATAAAAATGATTGGGATAGTTATAGTAAATTGGCTGCCAGTTCAGATGCTACAATTGTGGCTCTAGGACTAACAATTGTTTTAGAAGGTGAAGAAAATGAGGCTATAGGATCTTCAAACAAAGGAGACAATTTAAGTATGCAATTGCCCGAAAACCAAATGGCATATTTGAGAAAAATGAGAGGTGAACATAAAAAAGCTTTAATAGTAGTTGTATTTGCAGGTTGTCCACTAGATTTAACAGAAATTAGTGAGTTAGCAGACGCAGTTATTTATGCTTGGTACCCAGGAGAACAAGGAGGTAATGCTATTGCAGATGTAATTTTTGGTGATATTTCACCATCTGGAAAACTGCCCATAACATTTCCTAAAAACATAGAACAACTTCCTGATTATAAAAACTATAGTATGAAAGGGAGAACCTATAAGTACATGCATAAAGAGCCCTTATATCCTTTTGGTTATGGGCTTACCTATTCCAAATTAAAAATTACTAACTTTAGCATCGACTCTAAAAAAATTAAAAAAAAGACATCTCAAAAAGTTACAGCAACTATTACAAATGAAGGTAGTCTCCCTATTGAAGATGTGATACAATTATATGTGTCTTTAAAGGGGAATAGCGAAAAAGTTCCGTTGGCTTCCCTTAAAGATTTCAAACGTATCAAATTAGAACCAAAACAATCAATAGAGATTAGTTTTGAAATAGACACAAATGCATTTAATTATATCGATGCAAATGGAAAAACAAAAAGACATTATGGATTAGCAGAAGTACTAATAGGTAATGCATCTCCAGGTTCCAGAAGTAGTGATTTAGGTGCGTCAATTAATAAAATTAAAGTCACCGTTAAATAATAATTTATATGAGAAGAGTTGCGTTTAAAATGAAATTAAATAGAGGTCAAAAGGAGACCTATAAAAATCGCCATGACGAATTATGGCCAGAACTAAGGCAGCTTCTAAAGGAAACGGGTGTGAGTGAATATTCTATTTTTTTAGATGAAGAAACAAGTACACTTTTTGCCTTTCAAAAACTATCTGAAGAGATTAGTTCTCAAGATTTAGCAAATAATAATATTGTACAGAAGTGGTGGAATTTTATGGCAGATATCATGGAGGTTAATAGTGATAACTCACCAGTTGTAAAACATTTAACAGAGGTCTTTTTTATGCCTTAAATTAAAATTAATAATATAAAAAATAAGTTAAAAATGAAAAAAAATACAAACTTAAAAATGTTTAGAGTAAAACAATTAAAATTATATTTATTGTGTTGTTTGTTTTTTGGAATTAGCGCGATCTTAAATGCTCAAATAGCTTTATTGGATGAAGTTAAAATTTCTGATAAAGCTTTGCATTTTAATGGAAGTAAAGTTGCTTTAGAAACACCCAATACAGGAGATAACAATCCTTATGATTATTTCTTTGGACCTAAAATATCAGTTCATGGAGATTGTATAAAAAAGTATAATGAATATGTTTTTATGACTTGGTATAAAGGGCCAAAAACAGATAGACATGTAATGCTAACACGCTACAATACTATAACAAAAACAATGGCAACAATAGAGTTTCCACATAGACATACAGGTTATTTAAACAGGTGGTGGTTAGGAGAATCTCACAACACAATTGGTTTAGCAATTAGCCCTTTAAATGGTACAATTCATATGGTATATGACATGCATGCTTATAGTAGAACCAGACCTGCAAATGGCAGTTTAAGTAATGATTATTTTAGATACTCATTTTCAAAAAAGGATGCAGTTTCTGTCTCTGATGAAGATTTTACCTTGAGTCAATTTGTTAAAAATAGTAATGATGGTTACAAACATCTCAGTTTAAATGGAGGTGTAGATTATAATAATTTTCAAGGCTTAACATATCCTAAGTTTTTCTTGAATGATACTGGAGATCTTTTTATATATATAAGAGAAGGAGGGAATACAAATGGAGCTTATAAATTTTCTAAGTACACAGCAAGTACCTCTAAATGGTCTTCCTTCACAAAATTTAATGTTCTTAACGCTAAGAATTCTTCTCAAATATCAGATAATTGGGGTTTATATGGTAGTATGAATTATGTTGATGGAAAGATAAGAATAGGATTTAATGTAAGGTCAAATAATACCAATGATAAATATCAGTATCAAAATGGTATGTATTACGCATATTCAGATAGTCAAGATGGCCTAGGTGGTTGGAAAAATTATAAAGGAGAAAGTATTTCATTACCCGTTAGAAATCCTGAAATAATTAAAGTATTTGAACCTGGCGATTTAGTAGAAGCTACTGGTATAGATAAAGTTAGAATTACTGATGGTTTAAACTGGACAGTAACAGATAATGGAGACGTGCATCTTTTTGGTAAGGTACAAGACAATCAAAATAATATCACTAAAAATATACATACCTATAAACCATCAGGAACTAATGAATTCATAACCACAACCGATTTTAATGGTGGAGCATCTTTTTCAGTTAATGGAGATTTATACCTTGCTGGTTTTAACTCTAATGGAAGACCAACTTTAAGAAAAGCGAATGGAGGTACAAACAACTTTACAAGAGTTTATGAAGCTCAAAGTGGTAAAAGATTTACTCACGGGAAGATTTATATTGATGATGGTAAAATGTATTATTTTTTAATGGAAAATGCTGCAACAAATACCAGTGCAAGACCTATTTATCTACAAATTATTGACCTTAATCTTGATACAGCTCCACAAGGACTTAGTGTTGAATTAATTTCTCCAAATAATAATAGTACTCTAAATGCAGAACAAAATGTTTTAATTAATGCAAAAGCTACCACAGACAATGGAACAGTTACTAAAGTAGAATTTATAATAGATGGTACTTTATTTAAGACTGACGATGATGCTCCATTTAATGCAGAATGGACACCAACTTCACCTGGTTTGCATACTATAGAAGCTATTGGGTATAGTTCTACTAATGAAATAGAAAGTTCTGGCGTAATTAATGTTGATGTTGAGACTAAAGATTATACAGATTTAAGAGGAGATGTGTATCGATTAAAAAATGTAGCTACTGGAGCATACGCAAAATCTAATGGATCAGGAGGATTATTAGCTGATACTGCTGGTAATGATTCTAATAGTGAATGGGAATTCCTTGCAGCCCCTAATGGTAACGGTAAATACAATATAGAAAGTAAGGGTAATAGAGGTCTATTAAGATATGCAGGAGGAAGTGCTGGAAATATGATAGTTACAAGTTCTAAAGGAGCAACTAATGATTCTGATAAGATTTGGACTGTTATCTATCATGATACTGATAAAAACTATAGTTTTCAAGGAAATAATTCTCTTAGATATTTATATCATACTCAGGGAGCTGATAGAGTTACTCATGCGGAATATACTGAAGCAGGTAACTTAGATGATAATAGTAAGTGGATAGTAGAATCTAAAACAGGTCTTAGTGTAGATGATGATAAACTCATGTCTCAATCAATAAATGTATATCCTAATCCTACTGATAGTGATTTTACTATTGTTTTAAATGGATTTAATGATGTAAGTATAGTCTTTTATGATCTTTTAGGAAAAGTTGTCCTTAAAACGACATCAACCTCAGATACTATCGAAATAAAAAATAATGGGAAGTTTACACCTGGAATCTATTTTATAAAAGTTTCTGGAGACAATAATCGTGTTTACAATAATAAATTAATTATCAAATAGACTGATAAAAATAAATTTATAGCATATAAACCTATGGAACTTAATAAACATTTTAAATTCATTCTTGTAATACTATCTATTTCATTTGTTTTATATGCTTGTAAAAATAAAACTAAAGTTGATAATGAAACTTTAATCATTCAAGAAAAACCCTTTAAAAAAGGAAATCCAATTGTTTATGATGTTGGAATGGCAGACCCACATATTAAGATTTTTAACAACAAAGCCTATTTATATGCCACTAGAGACGAAGATAAATTGGCTAAGGATTTTATTATGTCAGATTGGAAAATTTGGTCATCAAAAAATTTAATACATTGGACTTTAGAAACAACCATTGCTCCCACAGAAACCTATATGGGTGAATCTAAAAGTTGTTGGGCATCTGACGCCGCTTATAAAAACGGAAATTATTATTTCTATTTTTCCAATGGTAATACAGATACAGGCGTTTTGGTTGGTAAAACACCTTCAGGACCTTTTAAAGATGTATTGGGTAAACCAATGTTGCCTAAAAATTTGACTCCAACTAAAGAGTACGATCCTACTATTTTAATTGATGATGATGATTCTAAATCTGCATACATTGCATTTGGACATCATCGTTCATCAAGTCCAGATTATTATTTTATGATTGCAAAGCTAAATGAAGATATGATTTCTTTAGCAGAGAAACCTAGAGAGATTAAAATAACTGGAAACGCAAAAGTACTTGGTGGAAACGATAAACCAACGTTACATAAATTTAATGGGAAATACTATTTGTCTGCGGGTTCTCACTACGCAATTTCTGATAATATTTACGGTCCTTATGTGAAAACTGGTAATTCTGGAAATAATAAATATGGTTTAAATTCTAGAGCTCATGGTAATTATTTTGATTGGAATAACCAAAGCTTTCATACTTGGTGTCATTTTTATCTAGGTAAAGATGTGGCAAGATATAGAGAATCTTATATTTCATATTTACATTATAAAAACAATGGTGAAATGGTAACAGACACCAATTTTCTGAAAAATCATTTTTCAATGGGAGTTGGGCAATATGATGCTAACTGGAAAAAAATTGAAGCAGAATGGTATATGAAAGCTGATAAAACAGAAAAGAAAGAAAACCCTAATGGCGGTTTTGAAATACAAAACATTAAAAACAATGGATGGCTTTATTTTCCTAATATTTATAATATTGAGAATAAAGAATTTATTACACTTTTGGTATCTTCTATAGAAAACGCAACAGTAGAAATAAGAGCTAACAGTAGTAAAGGTAAGTTATTAGGCATCTGTAATATAGAACCAACAGGAAGTTGGACAAACTATAAAGAAGCTGTTTGCAACCTTTCAAATACTAAAGGTGTAAAAAATATATACTTCAAATTTAGAGGAAATTCAACCGATATTTTACATTTAGATTGGTTTTCATTCAACAGTACTAAATAAAAATCATTTAAAATAAGTTCTTATAATAAATTTTATAGAAAAAATAATTACCAATATTATTTAGTTTTTTATTATTAGATAGCATATTATGCTAATATTTTCTTTGATTAATAGTTAATTAATAATTTAACTAAAATCAAAATATTACTTAAATATTGCTTTTTACAACATTTAATTTGTCACTATCATATAGTGTATACAAAATTATAACAGATATGATATTAATGTTTTTAATCTGTTACAGTTGGAATAAAGCTTTCAAAAGTCACATCTTTATTCCTAAACAACAAAGTATCAATAACTTTTACAGTCTCAGCACCTACCTTAATATCATATTTTAAAAACATTGCATCTCTCGGTTTACCTCCCCAAGCTCCACCGTCTTTAACATATTCTCCTGTTCCGATAACATCAAACGCTGATCCTTTACCTGTAGTTATTTCTATATTACCTGCATTATCAAATTCCATTTTCATTGTATAATTTCCAGGAGATGTTCCTTTTTGTTTTACTGGATTTGTGGTATTAATTGAAGTAAGATCAAAAGTATTGATATTCCACAATTCTCTTTGCTCTACAAATTCTGCAGTAGAAAAAACAGTGTCTATTACTTGACCTGAGTCATCATAAGTGGTTGCTACACCACTGTGTAAATAAACTCCATGGTAAGGGTTTACATATTTAACTGCAAATAACGTAAAATCTTTAGGTGTAAAAGCCCAGTCCGCAGAAATAAAACGGTTTGGATCAGTCAACTCACTTTTACCTACTAATAAACTATCTGCAGAAGTTTCTGTAATTTGTAATGGTATTACATAATTATTAGAAATTGCAAGTGAGTCATTAAAAAATGCATCTGTCAATTGTACTTCTATCTTACCTGTAAAATTATTTGGTGTAATATAAGTTTCTCTTGAATTACCACTTTCTCCTGTTAAGGTATAATAATCACTCGGTAATGCTTTTATTTCTGTTCCATTAGGAAAGTATATATTTTTAATGATATCTTCTGCTACACGATATCCTACTCTAATATTTTCTTTATTCTCATAAACACCTCCCATTCTCGCTGATATTATAAATTTTCCAGCATTATCATTAGTGTTATCGTATACATAATCTCCTAAAACTAATGTTCTCACTGGATACTGAAAAGGAAAATATACTGAAGTATAATCAAAATCATCAAAATCTTGTTCCCCATTTTCACATGAAATAAGGGAAACGACAAGTAAAAGTATTATATTTAATTTATGTCTGCTTTTCATTTTTACGTTTTAATTATTTAGTTTGTTATATTATTTACCAATTTATATTTTGAAGCATATTTTCATTTTTTAAAACTTCATTAAAAGGGATAGGTCCATACTTCATAAAGTCTTCATAATCCCTGATCTCTACTTCAATTTCGGAATGAATGTTGTTGCTTATATTTACTCCTTTTGCTGTTTCATTTAGAGTTAATCCCCAACGTCTAATGTCCCAAAAACGAAATCCCTCAAAGCATAATTCTAATCTACGTTCATTTCTTATTAAGTTTCGCATATTTTCCCTAGAAGTAATTGTGGAAAGATAGAGATCATTAATTCCAGCACGATTTCGAATTGCAGAAATTACATCTCTAGCAGTATAAGAAACTCCAGGCGCAGGTGTATCTGGGCCCCAGGCTTCATTGGCAGCTTCTGCATAAATTAAAAATAACTCCGTGTATCTTATCAAAACATTAAAATGACGCTGAGTGTTAAGTATATTAGGATTAAGATTTACATCTGGTCGTAACATTTTCTTTAAATAGTAACCTGTTCTGGTAGAAAATTGAGAATTATTTAAGCCATCTATATTATTTGGATCATCATTATCAGTATGTATTGTAGTTCCAGCAAAATTAGCCCCATCATAAATAATATAATTTTTTAAACGTGGATCCCTATTCTCATAAGGATTTTGTATATCATAAGTTGTAGACTGATTTAAAGGAAAACCATTAGAATCTGGAAAAGCATCTACTAAATTTTGGGTAGGATTTACATCTCCATTTCCAAATAGACTTGGTGGATAATTATTTTTTTCTAAAGTTCTGTTATTTATTGGGTCTAAACGCCAAAGTATTTCTGCCCTATTTTGATCATCATTACTATCATAAAATTTAGTTCCACCATTATCGAGTCCTGCTAATCCACCAATTACATCCAAAGCTTCAGCAGCATAAATTGCTGCGTCTTGCATCCTATTAATATTTGAATTACCATTGTTAAACGATGGGCTTGCTGCATGCAAGGCATAACGTGCTTTTAGAGCTCTAACAATATTCCCGCTAATACGATTTTTATATTGTGCACTATTTACAGATGAAGGATTGTTAATTGAGTATTCGTCAACCAATAAAGATTCTGCTAAAGTACAGTCATCAATAATAAATTGATATACTTCATCATAAGAACTACGTGATAATTTATAATCGTTATCAATATTAATATACTCATCTGAGATTGGTTGCCCTAAAATTTCTCCATTAGTAGCAATTCCTCCATGTTTTTTTAAGATGTCAAAATTATAAATTGTTCTTAGTGCGTAGGCTTCGCCTTTGAATCTTTTTTTAAACAATTCGTTACGCTCTTCATCTTCTGATGTCCATTGTACTTCATCTACAAAACTTAAAAAATAATTAATACGATTAATTTTATCGAAACTATTGTTAAAAGAGCCTATTGGATTAAATATTGCACTCCACTCACCAGTAGCCATTCTTAAAAAGTTATTATTTAAATCATTAGTAACAGCATCATCTGTTGCAACTGAAGATAAATCTAATAATGGCGCTGGTATAGAATTGTATACTCCTAGTAAAATACCTTCTGCTAAAACAGGATCTGAAAAGAGATCTTCAGTATTTCTTCGGTTATCAATTTGTGGTTCAAAAACATCTTCACACCCCATAAATGCAATTATGGTGAGTATACTTATGACTCTCAACTTTATTTTATTTTTCATAATTTAATGTATCTCTCTTAGAATAATTTTACAACCTATTAAAAATTAGCAATAACACCAAGTGAAAATGAGTGAAATTGTAAACTATTTGAATTCAAATCTATACGATCTCTATTTTTAGAAATTGTAAATAAATTATTACCTCTGACATATAAACCTAAGTCTCTCATTTTTAAATTAGAAACCACTTGTTTAGGAAAATCAAATGTTAATTGAATGCGGGATATTTTAAAATAATCGCTATTACGCATCCAAAAACTTGAATTTCTAAAGTTATTAGGGTTTTCTCCAGAACTTAATCTTGGATATGTTGCAGTTGCTGCTGTTTGTGGTGTCCAACGATTACGTACAATTTCTGAGTATTTATCATTACCGGAAACCCAAAAATAATTACTGTTATCATAGATTTCTCCACCAGCTTGACCTGCACCAAGTATAAAGAACGAAAACCCTTTGTATTTTAGTGTAAGGTTAACACCATAATTTAAGTCTGGTTGGCTATCTCCTAAAAGTATTGCATCATTATTATCTATTAAATTATCTCCGTTTTGATCTTTATATTTGATATCTCCTGGCTTTACAGTACCAAATTGCTGCGCAGGACTATTTAAAATATCATCTTGGTTGTTAAAAAATCCAAGTGCTTCGAGTCCGAAAATACCATCTGCGGGTTTCCCTTCTCTATTCAGATATTGATAGATATTAACTTGATCAAACTTAACCCTATCATTTGTTACATAAAGTGATGTTAACCCTGTTTGAATAGAAAAGTTTCCAATTTTTTTACTGTAATTAATTCCAAAGTCTAAACCTTGATATAGATTTTCATTATGGTTACTTTTTGGAAGTTGTGACCCTAAAAAGGCTGTATAAATACTATTTAATTGAGTTGGAAGACCGGTAAACCTTGTATTAAAGTAACTAGCGTTTATACCAAAACTTTTAAATAATACAGCTTCTATTCCTGCATTAAACTCTTTACGTTCTACATAAGTTAAATTAGGATTTCCGTAGACATTAAGTTGGGTAATACGTCCACTTCTACCACCATCATTCCAACGATAAGTTCCACTCGTATTGAAACTATCTTGATAAAGATAGTAATTACTAATTCTATCTGTACTTTTATTAATACCAGCAGAAATATTAAATTTCAAATAATCGATAAATTCTGTGTTTTTAAAAAAAGATTCTCTGCTAGCAACCCAACCAAAAGCAATTGAAGGTGAGAACCCACCACGATTTCCTGCTGCAAGCTTTCTGGAAGTAGCGTAAGATGAAGAAAAATCTATAATATATTTATTTTTATAATCGTAATTTAATCTAAGACCTAAATGATTGTAAACATTGTCAAAAAGTTGAAAATTTCCTTGTTGTGTTTTGTGATATCCTAAAATTGTGGCATCAAAACTATTATCTCCAAAATCTTTACTGTAATTAATTTGTATGTTAGCTCCATAATTTCGTGTAAAGTCAGTGTTTTGAACAGTTCTTTTTGGTTCTGCTACATCATCTCCAATTTTAGTTACTGAAAGAATATCTTCTCCATCTACTCCATTTGTCCAAGTGGCATCGTATATAGCATAAGTACGTTGTTGTCTATCTTGAAATGTATTAAAATAATCAAAACTAAAATAGGTTTTAGCTGTTAACCCTTCTACCAGACTACTCAAATCAAAATCTAAACCATTGTTAAATTGAAAATTTTGAGAAGTTTGTACATTTTCTCCAGAAAAAGCATAATCTGCATAAATATTATTGGAGAAATTAGGCGTACCACCAACCAAAAATTGCTCATCAATTAATTTTGCATTTTCTAATAAATCTTCGTCATCAATTAATGAAGCTGGGATAAGTGGTGCAAATTCATTTGGAAGATAGTTATTAGCTGTAGTAAAGAAATTTCTATTTGGTGATCTATTCGTATTTAAGTAACCAACTACATCAATATTTGCAGTTAAAAAATCAGAAATTCTAAAATCTACATTCGCTCTTAAATTAAAGCTATTTTGTCCACCACCAGCATTTTGAATATTTACAATATCAGTAGAGCTATTAAAGCCTAAATGAACATAATATCGTGTGTCTTTTTTACCGCCTGAAAATTCTGTTAACACTCTTGCATTTGTAGAAAAATCATCAACAAATTCGCTAGAATAGTAGTCAATATCTGGATATCTAAATGGATTATCTTGAGAAAGTGTTCGAGCAATTACTTCATCTGAATATCTTGGATTTAAACCATCATTGTTTAAAGCTTCATTAAATAGCGTCATATATTCTACTGCGCCTAAATAATTTGGCTTTCTTTTTGGTACCGAAATACCTGTTTCAATAAAAGTATTAATCGTATTTCTACCCGACTTACCTCTTTTAGTTGTAATTAATACAGCGCCATTAGAAGCCTCTTCTCCATAAAGAGCAACACTATGTACTCCTTTTAAGACGGTTACTTGCTCAACCTCCATAGTATTCATATTATCTAAATAAGTTCTACTTCTTGGCACTCCGTCTATGACTAATAGGGCTGTGCCTAAACTTCGAACGTTAAAAGGGAAAAACATACCTGAAACTCTACCATTAATAATATCTTCTAATTTTTGAGATTTATCGAAATCACTAAAATCATCAGTATTTATATATCCAATCTGACCAACTATATTTCCAGAGGATTCTTTTTTAAAGGCTATATTCACGCTATTTTTTTGACCCGGTTTAGGTAATTTTTGTTTTAATCTAATTGTATTTGAAATTGTTTTAACTGAATAACTTTGAGTATCATAACCATTTAACTCTAAAGTTATAAAATCATCCTGTTTAATGATAATAGTAAAACTTCCATCTTTAGAAGTTAAAATTGGCTTATTCGCATTGGATGAAAAAACTGTAACACCCGACAAAGGCTCATTATTTTCATTCAAAACGATTGCGTTAACAACTTTGACATCTTCTATGTCTTGGGCAAATAGGCTTATAGGCAGAATTAATAAAATTAATAATATTTTTAACCTATTAGATACATCTAGCAAAGGAATTGTATACTTAGATATGGTAAGAAAATTTATTTTATAATTGTTCTTCATTTTATATATATATTTATTAAAACCTAAATGATCTACTTTCTGACTACCAACCCGGATTTTGATAAAATTCTGGATATAAACTTATTTGATCGTTAGGAAAAGGGAACCAATAATGTTTATTGTCAAAGACTCTAGTCTGTATTAAACGTTTTGTAAAATAGGTATGGTCTTTATCAAATAATAATTCATATTCTTCTTTTTGTTTTGGTAAATGAGCTATAAACCATCTTCTTATATCAAACCATCGCTTATGCTCAAAAGCAAGCTCAACATTACGCTCATTCCAAATACGTTCTCTAAAAAGTTCTTTGTTACTCGTATACTTTGAAGGTACATCTGGTTGGCCAGCTCTACTACGTATGGTATTTATTGCTTGAATAGCAGTGAGTGAAGCTCCAGGGGCAACACCATCAGGGCCGTATGCTTCATTAACCATTTCTGCATAGATTAAATAAACTTCAGAAAGGCGTAAATAAGATACTTCTAAACTTGTATTATTTAGATTGTTATCATATTTATTGTTCATTCCTATTGGACTCCATTTTTCACATATAAAACCTGTTATGGAGTTTGTACTAGTTCGATGTCTTCCACCCACATATAATTTTGCTATATGGTCTTTTGGAGCATTTCCACCTGTTGATCTTATAGTTTGCTTTTCACCATCCACTCGTATATTAAAATCAAATCTAGGGTCTCTATTCTGCCAAGGTTTTTTTGGATTAAATCCTGATTCTGGGTCATCAATTGGGTACCCAGTATTTGTTTCGAATAAATCTACATAATTTGCAGGAGGAGAGGAAGTAGTATTTCCGCCCCCAAGTTCTTTTATTAAATATGGGCCATAGCCTCTAAATGTTCTAACACCATCTCGCATGGGAGCACTCCATATTAATTCAGTTCTAGACACCAAATCTCCATTTGTTTTTACAAACATATCTCCATAAGTAGCCCAAGGTTCTAAATTATATTCTCCGGTATCTTGTGCTAATTTTAATAACTGCCAAGCTGCATCAGCTGCACGCTTAGCATAATCTTGGTTGTATGTATAACTATTTGTAACACTTCCGTTCATTAGTGGACTAGATGCATACTGTAAATTCATTAATTTGATTCCCATAGCAGCTCCTTTTGTAACACGTCCATCATTAAATGACCCTGCTGAATTACCTCCCGCTAATTCATTCCCTACTGTTGTATTATCCCAATTAACTGGTAATAATTCAATAGCTTTATTAAGATCAAGTTCAACTTTCTCAGCGGTTTCATGATAATTTAAACGAGGTATCTTTAAATCTGAAGAAGGTAATAGTAACTGGTCTACATATGGCAATCCTCCGAAGAAACGCATCAATTCAAAATGAAAAAATGCTCGAAAAAAGTAGGCTTGCCCTTCCAAAAGATCTCTTTCTTCTTGTGTTGCTCCTACTAAATCATCTAAACGAGATAAAGCAATGTTGGCTTTACGTATGCCTTCCCAAGAATTTTCGTAGTAACCTGCCTGATTTCGTCCTTGATATCTGCGCGTATAAAAAGGAACCCACTTGCTTGTATTACTTTTTGTAACAAAACTTACGTATTCCCCTCTGTCAAAACGTGCATCAGCTATCCAACGTTGCGCCATAGCTCCATCATCTGCCCAACACCAAGAATTACGTTGTTCAAAAGTTGAGATATGTACAACATCTTTGTACATATTATCCACAAATCCTTGAAAATCTCGAAATTCTTGAAAAATATCTTCATCTCCTATTTCTACTTCAGGAGCTACATCTAAATAATCTTCGCAGCTTACAGATACGATTCCAATGAATACAAATAAGCATAATTTTTTAAATATTTTCATTATTTTATTTATTAAAATTGTAAATTAAAACCTAAATTAACTCTACGATTTAAAGGGTAAAAGCTTATTCTTTGGTTTGTGTTTAATTGCGCTACTTCAATGTCTTGAGGCATATTTGATTTAAACCAGAGATTATTTCCATTAATATAGACTCTTAACGAATTAAGACCAACAGTTTTTACAATCTCTCTTTTAAAGGTGTATGCCACCTCAGCTGTTTGTAGTTTAATATATGACCCGTCATATAGAAATTGTGTACCAGCAGGTGTATTATTTTGACCAGTATTCCAACGTAAATTGCTGTACCTAGCATTTGTATTATCTGGTCTCCAATAATTTTGATAATCTTCAAAAAATGTATGAGCAGTATTACCTCTCTCTAAACGATAGTTCCTAGTCACATTATTAACCCCATATAATTGAACCATAGCACTAAAACCTTTATAATCATAACCTAAGGATAAAGAGTAGTTGTTTTGTGGTCTGCTTGGATAACCAAAAGGAACTACATCAAAGCCATTGATTAAACCGTCTGCATTAAAATCGATTATATCCAAATCACCTGGAAGCCTTGTGTTTAAATTATTTTCAGGATTTACAGATCCATAAACATCATCCCAATTATTTAAAAAACCATTGTCTATTTGACTCCTTGTCTGTCCAATTTGAAATCCTGTTTGTTTTAAATAATCAGGTAAAAGAACTGGATCTTCTCGATTCAATATATCATCTTTGGAATGTGTAAAATTTGCCTTTAACCATACCTTTGAGTCTAAATTAATTTTACGTTTTAAATCTAATTGAAGCTCAAACCCTCTCACTTTTGTACTTCCTATGTTAGCCGCAACAGGTGCAGCACCAAAAACAACAGGAATATTACGACCACTTGCACTTATAAAAATGTCTTCTCTATCATCCCTAAAATAATCTACAGAAAAATGAACATCTCCTCTAAACATTCGAGTTTCTAACTTAAAATTTTGTTTGGTTGCTGTTTCCCATCGTAAATCTGGATTAGCAATATTCCCTTCAGAAGACAAAATATAAGGTTGATTACTTAAAAATGGCCACCCCAACTGCAAACGACCTCCTGAATTGAAGGTGTTTGTATAAGCATATTTTGGTATGCCTCTATCTGAACCTACCTGACCTATAGAGTATGCTAACTTTAATTGACCTAACCAATCTAAATTATCTAAAAATGTTTCCTTAGAAATATCCCATCCTAATTCTGCCGAGGGGAAAAAATCAAATTTATAACCAGGCCCAAAGTTATCTGAACCATTATACGCCCCACTTATTTTAGCAAAATACTTACTTTTGTAAGCATATGTTAAACGTCCTACCCAACTTTCAAGTTTATCTGGATAAGATGTTCCATTTAAATCTTCTCTTCTATTAAATAATGCAAGTGCTGATACTTTATGACCTCCGAATTTCCTGTTATATCTTATATCAAACTGATAGAATAGATTTTTTACTGATGAATTGCTATTAATTCTTTCAGATGATATGGTACCTGGAAATTCAATAAAATCAAAATCTGTCCCATCAGATGTTTCAAATCGTTGAAATTCTTCACCTGTAAAGGGGTCTATATAACGCCCTTGAATACTATTAGTGCTAGTTGTTCTACCAGTTGTTTGGTAATAAGTATCATAAGCTAACCTTGCTCCAAATTTCAACCCTTTTGCAATAGCTTTTAAATCTTGTGTTAATGTAAAATCTGAAGCTAATTGAGTACGTGTCGTTTTTTTCAGACCATCTGTATTTAATCCTTCCAATGGATTTAATATATTATCATCATCAGGATCGTAACCATAAGAACCATCAGGAAACTGGGAAGGGAAAACATCTGGAGCCTGTTTATAAATACCAACTAATGGACCTAAACCTTGAAAATCAGTTGTATTAGATTGGTTTTTGAACCCTACAAAACCCGATAAATTTACTTTTAGTGATGTAGTTTTTGTAAGAGTAAAATCTAAATTACTTCTAAAGTTTAAACGATCATAGGCAGAACTTGGTGTATAGTCAAAACGCTGATTGTAGTTTTGGTTGTATAAATCACCCTCGTGTGTGTAAGCTAATGAACCAAAATACTTAACAAAATCTGTACCACCGGCTAAATTTATATTTATACGAGAAGATAAAGCTACGTCTTTCAAAATCAGGCTTTGCCAGTCTACATCTGGATAACGATAAATATCTCGATTAGGATCCCTCCAACGCTCCACAACTTCTTGAGGATAATAATCTGCCCAAGAAATCGGGTTAACTCCTAATTCATTTTCAATAGCTTCATTTAACTGATTTAAAGCATCATAAGAGCCTAGTATTATGGGTAGTTTCGAGTTAAATTTAAGAGATTGGTTAAAAGTTACATTTAGACGAGTTTCTCCTACCTTACCTCTTTTTGTTGTTACCAAGATTACTCCATTTGCTCCTAAAACTCCATAAACAGCTGTAGATGCAGCATCTTTTAACACTGAAATAGATGCAACCTCACTTACATCTATATCTGTTAATGGACGCTCTATACCATCTACTAAAATTAATGGACCAGTTCCGTTCCAACTAGATTTACCTCGAATAAATAAATCGACTTGGTCGTTACCGGGTTCGCCTGAACTTTGGAGTGTGGTTAATCCTGGAAGTTGACCCGTTAATGCTTGAGCCAGGTTTGAAGGAGTACCTGCTTTTTCGAGTGTTTCACCTTTAATCTCAACTACTGCTGAAGTTACTTCTCTTTTTTCTTGTTTTCCATAACCAACAATAACAATCTCTTCTAGTGATTCTAAACTAGTTACCATGGTTATTGAAATTACTGAACGGTTTTTAATGTCGATTATTTGTGTTTTCATACCTAAATAGGAAAACTTTAATCGCTTAGCATCAACAGGTATTGATAGTTTATAATCACCATCAAAACCAGTAAAAGCTCCAATACTTTTCCCGTCCACAACAACTGCCACTCCGGGGATAGGTATACCTGTATCGTCTTTTACTATACCTGACACTGACTTGGTACTTTGAGAAAATACTGAGCCCATGAAGAAAAGATAAAAGAAAGTAAAAAAAACAATTTTAGTTAACAAATTTTCTTGTTTTCTATAATCGTTAATCCAATTTGTAATATTAATCATATTTGATTTTTTTGTTTTATTGAATTAAAATTTATTTTAACATACTGGTAATCGTTTCATCATTAAAATTACAATAAGTTAAAACATATAATTTTTTTAAATTTAATTTCGTTGCCACAAATTTAGTGCTAGACAGCAAGTCTAATGTATCAAAAATGAAGCTAAATGTTAAAAAAATGAAGCTAAATGTTGAAATATAATAAATTACAGAATTCTATTTCTACGATTATCAATATAATTCCTCATAAAGTCATAAATAATAACTTTTTATTTTACAAAAAAACATTGATTTACATTTATGATTTATTAACTCTAAAAATTAGTTTTCTTTAAAAAATAGTGTCAAAATTTCAATAATGTGATTAACACACTTTAATCTATCAAGCTTCAAAATTTTTAGTATATATTCAAATTTGATAGGTGAAATGTATTTATTAAAATAATTTTGTAGAAAAAATAATTTTAAAACTACTTAATAAAATAAATGAAAAAAGTTTTTCTATTTTTAATATTAATTTTCGAATTCATTTTTCAATTAGAAGCGCAAAATCTACTTCCTTTAAAAAATGGAGAATTTGAAAACACCAATGCAAGTAATTTTACATATTGGACTAATAGAGTAGATAATGGAGGAGTTGCTAACTTTTCAATAATAACAGATAATCTTATTTTAGGAAGCACAAAAGCACTAAAAAGTAAAGTTATTAATCTAGGTCCAAATGGTTTCAATACAAGTACTATAAGTAATTATGGATTTCAGGTGGAGGCAGGTAAAAAGTACGAAGTCTCATTGTATGCAAAAAAAGACGAAACAACTCTAGGTAAATTAAAAATTGTTTTTCAATCTTCCAATAATTTTCAGAGCATAAATAAAACAATTACAAACACATGGAAAGAATATAAACATACTTTTACTGCTGAAAAAAACGCTACTGATTTACAGATAAAGTTTTGGTATTTAAATTCAAACACAACCTATTACCTTGATAATGTATCTGTAATTGAAGTTGTAAACACTTCTCCAAATAACGTTAAAATCGATGTTTCTCAAACCTTTCAAACTGTTGACGGTTTTGGTGGGGGAATTAAAAGAAAAACCAAAGAGCTATTCGAATTAAATAATATAACTAGAAAACAAATAGAAAAATATTGTTTTGAAGACCTAGAAGTGAATATGATTCGGTTTTTTGTTTACCACACATTAGAAACTTCAAATGATAATTCAGACCCATTTTTATTAGATGAAACAAAGTTAGATTGGAGACGCTATGATAGTGGTTTTAATCAACAAAATTTTTTCGTTGGTGAAGCATTAAACAATGCATTTAGTTTAAGTGTAAACGGATTTGATGAAATTATAGGTAATTGTAATAGTGCTCCTGGTTGGCTAAAAACAAACGGATCTCACGCAAATGGTGGTACGTTAATTTCAGGTGGAGAAGATGAATATAGTGAGTTTTTATTGGGATTTTTAAAAGGAATGAAATCAAAATATAATATAGACGTAACTGCTATTTCTCCATCAAACGAACCTGATTATGAAGTGACATACGAGTCTATGAATACGACACCATTCGGACTGAATGGTATTATTAAAAATTTAAATTCAAGATTATTAGCTGAATCTCTACAAGATATAAAAATTATATCTCCAGAGTGTTTTAGAGTCCATTCTACTACCAATCCCGAAGTGTCTACCACCAATTATATAAATGAAATGTTTAATGACTGGGATGTTAAATCTGCAGTTGATGTAGTGGCTTCTCACACATACGCGGACAAAGGACACAATGCAGATTGGAAAGCCCTCAGAGCTTCTTCTTCCGGAAAGCCTATTTGGATTACAGAGTCAGCTAATTTGAATTTTGAAGACATCTCAATGGTTGATGCCACAAATTATGCTAAATGGATTTTAAGAGGTTTTAATGAGGGAGGCATTAGTGCATATATGGTGCATCTTTTTTATGAAGGGAATAATACTCAAAACAGTGGTTCTGCTTTGGTAATCTGGGATACTAAAGGTAATATTATTTTACCAAAAAGGTATTTTGTTATGAAACATTTTGCCAATTTGGTAAAAAGAGGCTATCAACTAATTAGTAGCTACACAACTTTATCAAATGTTATGGTAGGTGCTTTTAAATCTCCAGATGGTAAAAAAGTGGTTTTACAAATTTTAAATGAAGGTGCTACAAGAAATATTTTATTAGATGTTCCTTTAAAAACATTAACAGTCTCTCACTATATTACTTCAAACTCAGAAACAGAAAATTTTACCTTAACAAATGACATTACATTTGCCTCTGGAGATGATTCTATCAGTTTAACCATTCCGACTATGTCTATGCACTCAGTTGTTTATGATATAGGTACTTCACTTTCTATTACAGAAAATAAATCGAATATTATAAATGAAATTATGCTTTATCCAAACCCTGCACATCAGAAAGTATCGTTATTTTTTCCTGAAAATGGCAATTATGATTTAACTTTATATCAATTAAATGGCGTCAAATTATTTGAAAACCAATTATCAAATACTTCTTCTTACAGTTTTAACATCAATAATTTAGCTTCTGGACTTTATTTGATCGAAATAAAATCTTCAAAGAACAATGTATCAAAAACTCTAAAATTTATAAAAAAATAAAACAATCAATTTATGACATATATACATATAAAACCAAAGACATTCATACTAATAGCTCTTACAGTAAGTTTTTTTTTATTTGGCTGTAAAATTTTAAATAAAAAACAAGATAGTATAGTAAAAAAGCTTGCAAAAATTGATAAAAAACAAAACATTCTTTTTATTTCTATAGATGATTTAAGACCATTAATCAATGTATATGATGCGCCACAAATGATAACACCCAATTTAGATAAGTTGTCGGCCAACAGTATTAAGTTTAATAATGCA
>Ga0228662_1000096_pt1 | contig 48319 bp, 76 predicted proteins | sample 76DmetaG_FD_183173 | JGI IMG/M metagenome (GOLD analysis project Ga0228662, IMG submission 183173) | Seawater microbial communities from Monterey Bay, California, United States - 76D | ecosystem: Environmental > Aquatic > Marine > Coastal | place: USA: California | collected 2016-11-10
AAACATTTGGCACGATAATGTTAAGTTTGCATCACTTATTATGGATCCAAATTCTATTGTAGATACTGATTATTATTATGAAGAACTATACTCAGAAGATGACAATTGGATAACATTTCCTTGGGAAACATGAAACACCATATACCAAAAAAATTAAATCAACAAACACACTTATTAGAATATTTCGCTGGAACTTATGGTGATTACTTATCTGGTATAATTTCTTACTCTGTTAAAGGTTATTATGATAACTATGCCACTATGGATGAACATGATAGATATTGGGAAACAGATAAAGCAATAGTAAGAAGAAATAGATATGCGTTAGGCCTAAGAGGAAACGGATATGAACATGTTGAAAACTATACAGACTATATGCTATCGCATAAAATATGGTTAGATTTTCAACCTCATTTTGATTCACTTTCACCAACTAAGGTATTGTTTAATACACATCCTAGATTGATACTAGATTCACCTTATGATAACCCTGAAATCTATAGAACAATAACGAATAAATTTAATAGTACACATACCAAGTTTCTGTCTATTTCTTTAGATTTTAATTCTATGTTTAAAGTTGCATGTAATGAATATTATACTAGTAGGATGCACGAAGAAGACGATGATGCTCTCAGGGCGTTTTATGGCGTCTTCAAGGCGCAAGTAGACAAGCAAAAGGGTGCGTTAATATGTATCCCAAAAGATAAACTTTTCGTAGTAAATGATATTGATAATTTATCACCTAAAGATATATCTATATACGGTGATGTTGATAGAGAAAGATTTATACATTACCAAGATTTATATAATCTGCATAAAATGGATTTATTGAATTGGTATACTCAACGTTTACTAAAGAAGACACGTATTAGCAGACCAGATTTTATAAAGAGTCTGGAAGATTATATATAAAATCTTTAAGTATTTTTCTATCTACATACGGTCTTATGTTATGATTTTGATGGTCTGATATCTTATAATCGATTTCTGTAACACACAAATTTTCAAAATCAAACTGTTTTACATAATCTGTAAACCCACTGTAATCGGTATCATATTTTCCATATAGGTAATCTACTTTTATATTAGGATATCCGCCTAGATATCTATATGGGTCTAGTGTCTTATTATTAATATCTAACTTTTTAAACCCCCAACATTTTACTAAATGCATCATTGCAACATCTAACATTATTAAGTTTTGGTCCTTAAGATGTTCTGGTCTATTATGCCATTTCATATATGATTTAATCCAAGGAGAATGCTCCCATGAATATGTTGTTTGTCCGCCTGTAGTTAGTACATTTGTTACAATATCACTTAATTCATATGCTATACTTACGGCACTACCGGCATGTTTTGAATCTGCATATATTATAACATGTCTGTATTTCTTTTTGATAAACTCTCTTATTTGATTACACATTTTTTCTTGTGTATTATTTTTATCACTACATCCTAACACCATTGCACTAGGGTATAAAGATTCAGGAAACCGTAATGGATCCTCATTTACAATTAATAAATCTGTATCGAGGTTATATATTTTATCACTCACATTTGTTAATGAACTTGTAAGTCTGCCATCATGTCCGGCATAACTTGTTAGATTGATAATAAGTTTATCGAAGTCTTTGTCTGTTTTCTTCCAGCACATTGTAAAGTCTTCACTCACATTTTCGTACTTATCATCATCATATCTATATACTTTTTTAGAGTTTGAATGCCAACTTCCTGTTAGCGCCTTTTCAAGCCATAGTTCTTCTACCTCTTTTCTATATATTTTGGTATAAATATCACTACTTTCTATATTGCGTAAATTTAGATATTTTATATACAATATCTTTTCATGCAAGAAGTGAAGGTCTATTTCATTATTTAAATCGATATCTAAATCTAATAACTTAATTTTCATTGTAAACTTTCATAATATTATATACGTATTTATCTATTGACAAATCGTATATAATCGTATATAATCAGATATATATCTAGGAGAAATGCCTATGGCAGAATATGGCGAACTTATGCGACATTCTAATGTCAAGAAACGACTTGAAAGACTTAGAAAATTGCAGAATAAAGTAAAGAACTTAAGAAGGTTCCATAGTGATTTTGAAAACAAAGAGTTTTTAGAATGGACTGCTATGTCTCATGATGATATAAATTATGATAAATTATTAGTTGAAGGTGCTGGACACGTGACACAATTAGTAGATTGGTGCAATACGCATTGCAAGGATTTTTATGTTGCTTATCAAGGAAAATTGTATTTTAAAAATGATACTGATGCGGCATACTTTACAATGGTATGGAAATAGTGTATACTAAAAATATGAATAAGGTAGAAACAGATATAGATATTGATGTAATTGACCGTGACACAGTCCTTACACATTTTCGACACATAACGGCTAGTATCAAAAAAGGTGATAACTGGACAAAGCATAATAGTGGTGTATATCTACAACCTATTCCATATGATCCTATTTCTGGGTTATCTAGTTTAGAATATAAAGAAGCTGAAAAACGTGGATATTTTAAGTTAGATTTTCTTAACAATAGTTTGTATGATGGTATACGTGATGAAGCACACCTTGACAGTCTTATTGATAAGGAGCCTTTGTGGGATTTGTTACAACATGCGGATGTTGTTAAGAACTTAGCACACGTTCATAATCATATAGATGTTTTAAAAGTGATGAAGCCTCAAACTATAATGGAACTAGCAGAAGTTCTAGCTGTAATTAGACCCGCTAAGAGGCACTTGCTCAACGAAAGTAAGTCCAAGATTTCTGAATTAGTTTGGCAAAAGCCAGAAGATGGTACTTACTATTTTAAAAAAGCACATGCGATTGCATATGCAGTAAGTATTGTGGTTCAGCTTAATCTATTTTGCGAACAAGTTGAACAGAACGCCTCTTAATACGTTTCTGTATAATATTTGACAAGCTAGTTTCTGGTCCCCACAAAACAGTAACGTCTTTTGAATTACAATTTAAAATCCAATTCTTGTAAGTTGCAATTTGAGTGCCTAAAAATAAATTAATCGGCATAAGTCTATTTGACTCCCACCACCATTGTTCTCCTAATTCTACGAACTTCTTTCTTAATTCAGGTGTTGGTATCGCCTCGAAATTGTACATCGAAGTTATGACCTGGTCTGAATTTATAATTATTCCAAGATACTCTTTATATTCTTTTTTATTTCCATATCGTACATATGAGAAAAAAGGATAATTTTCTTGCATCCATTGTTGTTTTTCATTGTCCATCACATATATTTAGCAAAGTTAGGAAAATGACTTCTGGGTGATAAATACATACATGATGAACTTTAACCTGTTTCAATACGATAGAGATATAGAAATTACTTGTGCAGATGGTAACAACACAGGTAATATGACAACTTACCTGAGGAATATGCCAATGTATGATGGACAACACAAACTACATAAGGGTATTGATAATACTCTTAGATTTACGATAAAAGATACCGATAGAAAATCTATCGACTTAACTAATAAAACTATAATATGGAAAATGTACGATAGAGAATCGAGAGAGAACGTACTATTCAAATACCTTACAGTTACCAATGCTACCAAAGGTATGGCATCCTTAGTTATACATACAGCGGATACGATTATGCTACCTCAGGGCTATTATCAATTTGCTATGTACACAGTAGAGAATGGCGTAGAACAAATTATATATACCGATACTTACGATAATGCTAAAGGCGTTATTGAAGTAGTGGATGATGTATATCCAGAATTTGTTGACTCACAGGAATCTGAAATATTTTTTAATGATGGCTCTTACTTTATTTCAACTGCTTTTGATGGCTCATCCAAAACATCAAAATCAAAATCAATTCATACTATAGCCTTATATTTTGACAATTTTTCTGGAACTGTTAATTTACAAGGCGATTTAAGTGAACAACCTAGTTCGGCACAAACAGATTGGTTTAATATCAATCCAAAGCTATTTTCAAATCCAGATATCACGGTTAATAATGAGACTGGCGTACAAGCATATGTACTTGAAGCAAACGTAAATTGGATAAGAATTCGTTACACTGCGACTAACGGATCCATAAAAAAAGTTCTATTAAGAAACTAATAATCACTTGACTTTCTGGTCCTAGTTTGTTATTATACTAGTATGGACCTTCAACAAGTAATATTCACACATATCCCTGGAAAGAACAGACAATCTAGTGGCGGCTGGACTAGTTTCAACTGCCCATGTTGTATCGAGGAAGGCGAATCTCGATTGGATAACAGAATGCGTGGGGGTATTCGTAGCGACGGTGATTCCATATCATACCACTGTTTTAACTGTGGATTCACTGCAAGCCATCGTCACGGTAGAATACTGAATAAGAAATTTCTAAAACTCATGCGTAATATGAATGTTTCTGAAAGCGAGATTAAGCGTTTACAGTTAGAAGCAATCCGTCAGAAAGAATTGTCTGAAGGTCCATACCTATTCACTTCAAAGACACAAGTTACACGGGTGCCAAGTTTCCCTGACTGCATTCTGCCAGAAGGCTCAGAAGATTTAGAAGTTTTATTAGCAAAAGATAATCCTCCCGAAGGTGCCATCTATGCAGTTAAATATTTAATTGATAGAGGAGTATACGATGATATAGATAATTGTTATTGGTCTCCTGATAAATTATTTAAGAATAGAGTTATATTTCCCTTTTATCAAGGAGATAGAATAGTTGGATATACTGGTCGTGACATAACAGGAAAGTCAACGTCTAAATACATGACAAAAGCACCTAAAAAGTTTTTGCATAATGTAGACAAGGTAAAATCTAATAATAAATACTTAATCGTATGTGAAGGTATAATTGATGCACTTGCATTAGATTGTATTGCGATTACAAGTAATGAGGCTTCACAAGACCAAATTGATTATATTAATCAGTTTAAAGGAGAAGTGATTGTTTGTCCTGATAGAGATAAAGCAGGAGAGAAATTAATCAAACAAGCACAAGAAAATGGTTGGAGTGTATCTTTCCCTATGTGGGAAGATGATATAAAAGATGCCGCAGATGCAATTCAACGTTATGGAAAACTATATGCCCTACAAAGTATTATAGATGCACGTATAAGTAACAACACTAAGATAAGTGTGAAAATGAGAATAGGATAAACTAAACTATGAAAAAATTAAAGAGTACAGTAATACCAGAACCTAAAGAACAACCGGCACCACCCCCACCCCCTCCGATGCCGACACCTCCTGTCCCACCTAAACAGCCGGGAGAATTCTTAAGAGAAAATGGTGTACTATTTATGGATAAAGAATTTAACCAAGACAACTGTATGCCTCTTGTGAAAATGATTGTTGAATATAACTTGATGCCAAAAGATAAAGCACCAGAAGTTATTCACTTGTATATCAATTCACCAGGTGGTTATGTAGATAGTTGTATGCATCTAATCGATACAATTAAACAATCACGTATTCCAGTATATACATATGGAATGGGTTCTATTGCAAGTTGTGGTGTTATGCTAATGATGAGTGGTGTTAAAGGACATCGTTATCTTACACAAAATACCGCAGTCATGTCACATGAATTTTCAGGTGGCACAAAAGGACAATACCATGATATGGTTGAAAGTCGTAAACACATGGACTGGACTAATGAGAAACTAATGGAACATTACCTTAAGTGTACAGGAAAAACTAAAACGTACATTCGTAAACATATGTTAGCACCCAAAACAGACCACTGGTTAACTCCGGAGGAGGCAGTTAAGCATGGTATTGCGGATGAAGTGATTGCTACTTACTAGCATATTTCTGTTGACTTTTTATTAGAAAAGTGCTATTCTACTATTATAATAATAACAATTTGTAAAGGTGGTACACATGAAAATTATTGCAGGCAATAGTAATATTGAACTAGCAGAGAAGATAGCTGAACATTGTTTTACTGATATTGTTCCAGCCGAAATTAAAACATTTGCTGATGGTGAGTGTTCTGTAGAATTTCATGAAAATATTCGAGGCGAAGATGTGTTTATTGTACAAAGCACAAGCACACCAGTTAATGATAATTTAATGGAACTTATGATTATGATTGATGCGGCTAAGCGTAGTAGTGCTAGGCGTATCACCGCAGTAATCCCTTATTTTGGTTATGCTAGACAAGATAGAAAGAGTGCTAGTCGCACTCCTATTACAGCTAAACTTGTTGCAAACTTGTTGACAGAAGCAGGTGCAGATAGAATACTTACAATGGATTTACACGCAGGCCAAATTCAAGGCTTCTTTGATATTCCCGTAGATGATTTAACAAGTCGTATTGCATTTGCAAAAGATATTGAACGAAATGTTGACACTACTGAAGGATGTGTATTTGTTTCACCCGATGCTGGTGGTACTGTACGTGCTAGAAAATTTGCTGATATGTTTCACGGAGACATTGCGATTGTTGACAAGCGTAGACCTAAAGCAGGTGTAAGCGAAGTAATGAATATTATTGGTGAAGTTAACGGACAACATGCTATTTTAGTAGATGATATTGTTGACAGTGGCGGAACATTGTGCAATGCCGCACAGGCAATTATGGATGCTGGCGCCCTAAGTGTACGAGCATATATTACACACGGAGTTCTTACAGGAGAAGCATGTGAGAAAGTAGAAGCTAGTGTGTTAGAAGAATTAGTAGTAACTGATAGCATTTCTAATCGTTGCCCTAAAACTTGCAAGAAGACACGACAAGCCAGTGTTTCAAAATTATTTGGTGAAGCAATTCGTAGAGTTAGTAATGAAGAAAGTGTAAGTAGTTTATTTAAATCGAGACTGAATTCGTGATACCATTAGTGCCAAACGGATGCACCCATCGTGCAATAACATATCACGGTGGTGCATGTGGTGACTTTATTAGGCTTCTACTAACAGTAGGAGATCCTAATGTTGATTTGGTAAGAATTACAGATGATAACAAATTTTCAATTTATGTCAATACGAAGGATATATGGTTTGAGGACTTTTGTCATATTGATGATGTAGGAGCAATCAGACCAATTAAGATGTGCAATCATATTGCTGATTTTTCCAGAACATTTTGCAATGAGATACATAAGCCGGGTAGTATAAAACAATATATCAATATGATTGATGTACATTCGTATAAATTAAATATGGTTCCATCTGACAGATGGTCTTTACAATCATCTATTACGACATTCCATGATGGATTTTATATAATTGATAAGTTTGGTGGACTAAAGGAATATCAGGCACTATCTAAGTATTATAAAATTAATGAAACTTTGTTTATTTGTATTAATACACAAAAGAGTTTGGATATTCTTAATAGTAATAAATTACGTAAAAATAAGTCAGATGTACCATTTAATTTAAGTAAACATGTGAATGAGTCTCATATTATATCTAAAGAAAAACGTAAGGAAGATAAGGTTCTTGAATTAGAATACATATATGATAAAGAAAAGTTAAGAAAATTTCTTACAGATAATTATGAATGGGAAGATAAGAATTTTGATAGGGTGTACGATTGTTACATGAAAGAGCAGAAAACAGTTGACATTAATACTGAGAGAGAGTAGAATATACATATGGCTGATGTAAAAGATTATAGCGTAGATTTACAAAAACTATTTGTTCAATTTATGATAAGCGATCCTGAACTTTATTCACGGGTACGTGCTATTGTTGAACCTAAATTTTTTGATAGAAATCTAAGAAAAGTTGTTGAAACTTTAGTTGAGCATAGCGAAGAATACTCGACTGTACCAACTCCTGCTATAATTAAAGCACAGACAGGGCAAGAAATTGAATTAATAGATAATATTGAACAACACACAGATTGGTTTATTGATGAGTTTGAAACATTTAGTAGACATAAAGCGATTGAACGTGCAATTATTGATAGTGCAGATTTACTTGAACAAGGTCAATATGGTGAAGTAGAACTTAGAATTAAAGAAGCAGTACAGACTGGTCTTGCCCGTTCATTGGGTACAGATTATTATGCAGATCCTAGAAGCGTACTTGAAGGTCTCAAAGATAACAATGGGCAAATGACTACTGGTTGGAAGGTGCTTGATGACAAATTATATGGTGGCATCAACCGAGGCGAGATAACTATTTTTGCAGGTGGTTCAGGTGCAGGTAAATCTTTGTTCATGCAGAACATGAGTTTGAATTGGGCAGAAGCAGGATTGAACTGTGTTTACATAACACTGGAACTTTCGGAAGCATTGTCAAGTATGCGTATGTATGCGATGCAAACAGATAGAAGTACAAAACGTATCTTTAAAGAATTAGATGATGTAGAACTTCAAGTTAGAACTAAAAGTAAGAAGTCAGGCATGTTAAGAGTTAAGTATATGCCTTCTGGTTCTACAATTAATGATGTAAGGTCATACATCAAAGAACTGCAAATACAGACAGGCAAATCTATAGATTGTATGTGTATTGACTACTTAGATTTGTTAATGCCTGCAACAAAGAAAGTATCAGCAAGTGATTTGTTTATCAAAGACAAATATGTTACAGAAGAAATTCGTAACTTTGCTATGGAAACTCAAACAGTTATGGTTACTGCATCACAGTTAAATAGAAGTGCGGTAGAAGAAATCGAATTTGACCATTCTCATATTGCAGGTGGTATATCTAAAATTCAAACAGCGGATAACGTTATTGGTATTTTTACAAGTCACACAATGCGTGAGCGTGGACAATATCAGTTGCAGTTATTAAAAACTCGTTCATCTAGTGGTGTAGGAAGTAAAGTTAATCTAGTTTTTGATAGAGATAGCTTAAGAATTTCAGATGATACATCAGAAGATGATGGACAAACATCATCAAGTGCTACAGACTTGATGGAAAATTTACGTAAGAAAACTACAGTAAATACACAAGAAACGCAAACAGAAGAAAAAACGGATGTTGCAATGAATCTGAGAGCAATGGTAAAGACCAAGACACGTTCTCCTTTTGATGAAAACTGATAAATACAGTTAGAACGGAGAAATATCATGGATAAACCTCGTAGAAGCCTATTTGATGAATTAAATTCTTTAGCTTTTGATAAAGAAAAAGAACGTTTGGTTGAGCAAAAAGGCGAACATATCATATCTGGTGCTATAAATCTTATTGAATTTATTAGCAGAGAGTTTGATGAGGATACTGCAAATGACTTGACCAAGCGTCTAGTTAATAGTATTAGGTCACAAGACCCTAGGAAGTTTAAACGTGGAATAAAAAGTGTCAAGGCTAAAACATAGATGGATTTTGAAGAACAGTTAAATCAATTAAGAAAACTTGCAGGTATATACAAACCATACCAACAGCAAGCCACCCAAGAAAACATATCTTATTCGGGTACTGAAAAATCTCAATATATGAAAAAGCATGATGTTAAGCCAGGAACAGATGAATGGTTTAAATTATGGTTTGCTAGACCACATCTAACAGGCGAAAGCCCGTATGGGGATAAGAAATGAAAATAAGAGAGATTACATTAAGCAAAGGCAGAGAACGTAGGTTTAGAGGACCACGCAAACCTCGTCTTAAGCAAGTAGGCTTTCATAATAAAATGAAAGGTCTGCTAGATTCTGAATTACAGGAAGATAAGAATACGCACTTAGACCACGCAGAAGAACTTGTGTTTATGCATGGTACGTCTGGATTAAAAAGAGTCGTAGACACTTTCACTAAATTATTAAGTACACTTGATGGACAAGGTGGCGGAGACGCTATCACTACGAAATGGGATGGTTCTCCGGCAGTATTTTGCGGAACAGATCCATCAGATGGACAATTCTTTGTAGGCACAAAAGGCGTATTTGCAAAAACACCAAAATTAAATAAATCACAAGCTGACATTGAAAACAATCACCAAGATACTACTAAGAACGGTGAAGAAGTAAGTAAAGCAGGTTTGAGAAATAAGCTATCGGCATCATTAGAGTACCTAAAAGACTTAGGTATTGAGGGTGTTATACAAGGTGACTTATTGTTTACTAAAGGTGATTTGAAAACTGTTAATATAGATGGCAAATCTCATATTGCATTTAAACCAAATACAATCACATACGTTGTACCAGCAGATAGCAAAACAGCAAAAGAAATGCAGTCGGCTGAAATAGGAATTGTGTTTCATACAAGTTATGCAGGCGATAGTCTAGCAGACATGAAAGCATCATTTGGTTATGATTCAAGTAAACTTAAGTCTTCATCTAAAGTTTGGTTTACTGATGCACGTATTAAAGATGTATCAGGACAGGTACAACTAAAGCAAGAAAATGTTGCAAAGATTAAACAAGCAATTAAAGAATTATCTTCAATGAAAATTGATGCAGATACTTTCAAAGCAATTAATCAAAAGATAGGGTCTATTGACTTAGTACAAGCTATTAAGGCACACGCAAACTTACCAATACGTTCTGGACAAGCATTAGAATCAGATGTAACTAAATTTGTTAAAGAGTTTTTACAGGGTTTAAATAATAAATTAGATAAAGAAATTAGCGGTTTAGCTACAGGACCTGAAGGCAAAGCAGGACAGGCTAGATTACAAACAAAAGATGCGTTAGCTAATATCATAAATACATACGAGACACAAATTGCAGAAATGTATCGTGCATATCTTAAAGTTGAAGCAGTAAAAATGATGTTTCAGCAAAAGATGAAGAACATTAAAGCAATAGACAGTTTCATTGAACAACCAGACGGTTCATTTAAAGTCACAGATCCAGAAGGATTTGTTATTGTTGACCATGTTGGTAGAGCAATGAAGATTGTAGATAGATTAGAGTTTAGTGCGGCAAATTTCGCACCAAGGGATTAGTTAGATGTTAAGTAAGAAATGTAAATTACACTTAGAAGAAGTAGGCGAAACACGCTGGGAACATTTTAAACATGCAATGTGGGTTTCGTGGCAACTAGAAAAGGCCGCATATGCGTGTATGATACATGCGTTTGCTCCAAGATGGTTTACAACTTATGCTAGTGATAAATGCAGTCAAGTATTGCAATCGAGGAATACAAAATGATGGAACAATATAAAGGCAAATTACAATTAGTTAATACGTTCACAGAAAGTAGACTGTTTAGAACAAAACAAAATCAGAATAAAACAAATGTAGATGATGCGGCAGAGTTAACATTTGCATATATGATGATTTTAAATATGTTTAATAAAGACTATGAGTTTGCACCATTGGCATCAGAATATGCTGGGAGAACAATCGCATACCGTAATTTCGATTACTTTAGAACAAGCGGTACTGACTTGTATATCATGCTTAATCGTATAATAGGTAAAGAAGTTAGTGCAGATGATGAACGTGATGAAATAGCACTAAAGCGTATTAATTTAAAAAGACAAGAAGTTATAAGATATCTAGGTCATATATCAGCAAGTAAATCAGAACCTGGATTTGAACAAAGAATGCTGTTAAGATTTCAGCGTGATTTGAATATACAAGATGGAATGCTTAAATCTATGAGAAGACTTGTAGGTGATTGGGATAATCTAAATCAAAATCAGAAAGCATTAGTAACAACCAGAATGATGCAATATCTACGTAGAAAAGCAATGCGTAGTGAGTTATTTCCAGCATTACAGAAGTTCCAGAAGCGTGGAAATTATGTTGTAAATGACGAAAAAGACACCAAAAAGAAGATTTGGGACAGTCCAATTACTAAGGCCGCGGCGGCTGTAGGCGTAATATACGGTGCAGGCAAGCTAGGAAAAGCAATGGGCAAGACATCTTATCAAACTGGAAGAAATATTGGTGGGAAATACGGATCCAGAGGTAAATAAAACCCACTTTTTTGCAAAAAAAGATAAATAAAAGCATAGGGCACTACAATTTTATAATGCCCGAGGAAATAGTTATTTAGGAGAACTAAAATGGCAAAAGTACATGAAACATATTCAGCAGGTCAATTCCTTACTGGTAACTTAAATCACTTCACAGTGACTAAGACTGGTATGGCGGCAGGCGACATGAAAGCAATTATCGAAGGCACAGGAACACGTGCTACAGTAGTACTAGTTGGTGCTATCGATGGTAACGATGTAAGAATCGCAGTAGAAAACAACGGCGCATGGGATGCCGCTGGTTTAGACGCGGCTCTAGGTGCTGATTTCTCAGTAGCCGACTTCGATTACTAAGTTATTACCCCCCTGGACTTTAAGTCCAACCCACACTTTACGTGTAATTAAAAGGCCCTCTTTAAGAGGGTCTTTTTTTTGCCTTTGATTTACCTTATAAAATGATAAATACATATAACAAGAATATAAATTTATATTTGGAGAAAAAATATGGCAAGAATACATGGAGCCGCAAGTGCTGGTGAAAACTTATCAGGCAATATCAACTTTTACACATTGTATGTAAAAGGATTAGACATTACATCAACCGGTGATGTTTCGGACCAGTCACAGCAAAATTTTGATGACATAGTTAACTTAGTTTCATTAGTTGCACAACCTATCATTATGAATAACCCTTTATCAGTGTCACTAGATGGACTAGCTCCATCGTTAACGGGCGCTGGTATGCTATTTAAGTTTGCAGTAGAGCATGGTAAAGTATTTGAAAGAAATGGCGATACCACTTCTATATTAAAAGAACTTACTGAGGGCATTACCATTGACGGTGTTTCTTTGCAAGAAGGCGTTAATATAGAATATGTAATGTCAGACATTCTATAATGGAATGGGCATCATTAATTGACGACAGAGTACAAACAACAACTTGGGATATGGATCAGGTTGTTGATAAAAGCGTTGTCGAAGAAATAATGGACGAAGTTCATAGGCGTTCAGCTTCAAAACAAAATGTAGTAAGATACGAAATCAATATATTTGATTGGTCAGATACAGAATTTAGAAATCATTTCAATAATTTTTGTCAACGTGACCCAAGAACACCAAATGCACAATATAACACACAAGTATTAGCACCGTACCTTTTAGTATTTACTAGAAGAAAAGATGCACCTTGGAATAGAGAAGGTGATCCTTCTCATACTATTGATTTACAGACACAAGTGTACAATAGACATATGATAACTGCAATGGAAATAGGAATTGCATCTACTAATATTATGCTTTCAGCGAAAACTAAAGGATTGGACAGTGGATTTTGTAATTGTATGGATTGGGAATACGAGCATTTGGATAAGATTAAAGAAAAATTAAACATAGACGATATGAAAGACCTCTATGTTGCTGTTGGACTAGGAGTTGGTTCTACTAGTACTAGAAAAACATATAATCCTCATACAAAAGAAATGAATATGTCATATACTGATGTTGGAAATATGTGGAAAAATGAACCTAAACCAGAAAAGCAAAAATACATTAAATTCGCATAAAAAATTTCTGAATTAAAATGATAAATACAATCAACGGGATAACACTTTCCCTAGATTTGGAGTTTTATTATGGCAGGAATTGATAGCAAGTTGGCGCAGTTAGAAGCAGAAAGTTTAGAAACTCATGTAGCTGTTGCCCATGAAAGATTCAAAAACCTTGACACAAGTATTGTTAGATTAGAAGGTCTTATTGAGAAAAATGCCTCTGAAACTAAAGAAGGTATTTCTGAACTTAAAAAGATTATTATCTGGGCAAGTTCTACATTATTTGCTACAATGTTGTTAGCGTTATTAACATCTGTATTTGGCAGTGCGGTAGGTATATAATGCAAGTATTTGAAGTTCTCCAACCAGTAGAAGAAGCCAAACTAGTTTATGCTAGAAAAGGCAGACAAATTGTACGTAAGTACAGATGTTCATCTGGTAGATTAAAAGGTAAAACTGTATCAACTCCGACGGCTTGTTTTAAGCCAGTTGATATTAAAAAGAGATTTACTCTTGCTAGGACAAAAGCAAAACTAGGATCAAGGTTGAAACGAAAAGCGGCTATGACAAGAAGAATGAATCCTGCAAGTAGACGTTTAAAAACGTTGAATAAAAGGTAAGAGGTACTATTATGAATTTAAAAGAAGAAATACAAAAATCAATGAGAACTGAAAGCATCGATGACAAAATTGCAGATATTGCCGATTTGGTTGGAGAGAAAGAAGAAGTAGTTCGTGACAGATTGAAGACTTTAGATTTTAAACAGTATATAGAACTTGTCAAGGCTGTTAGAAACACAGAAATGGAAACAGCAAGAGAAATTTTAGGTCTTGGAGTGAATGAAGAATTTGTAGATAATGCAAAGTACGGAATTGTACGCTACCCAGATACGGCAATTTCATATATTAAGAATGATGGCAATGGCTGGGAACACATCTACGACAAGTCATATGGGTTTAAAGGTCCTGTAGATAAAGAAGACTTGAAATATGCTAAGAAAATTGAGAAAGAAAAGATTCCATCACGTATGTTTAAAGAACAGTATTCAGCTGGTGGAACCCAGTCTCCTGGCGAAATGAGAGCATCAAAGGCCGCATCAGCGGGCGCTACAGCACAGGCACCAACAGCGGCAGATAAAACTAAAAAAGCACAAGCGATGCAACGATTAGGAAAAGATAATTTAGGCGGAGCAACTGCACAACAGGCGGCAGATGCAGTCACGCAGGCAGGACAAGGAAAAGCACTAACGCCAATACAGCGTAAAGCAATGGCACAACAAGCATCATCGGTTGATGCTTTAGCGGCGGATCCTAGAACTGCAACACAATTTAGAAATCTATTAAATAAACTGAACAAGTAATTTTAGGGGTATTGAATGAGATTAACAGAAGTTTTAGGTGGATTATACGTAATGATTAATGAGGAAGAGAGCGATTTAATTGCTAAATATTTCTCAGAAAATGAATATGTCAATGAAACACAATTATCTGAAAGAGAACAGATAATTGCAGAAAGACTGTCACACAAAGGTGTTCTTGTGCCTTCATTAAGAGGGTATAGGACTGTATAACGGAGGAAGTAATGACTGGACCAAGTAGAGCAGATGTAGGTGCAATGGCGAATCTTCTTAAAGCTATGAATGGCGATAAGAGTGGATTAAAAGCACAAACAGAAGCACAACAATCTCAGGGTGGGAACGAGATAGTGGATGTAAGTCCCGGTATAAAAACTGCGGACATCAAAGCCATGGAAAATATTATGAGAAATTTCCAAGGTGCTACGGCAAACGTTGCAAAAAAAGTTGCAACTACAATTAATGAATCTAAAAAAACACCAAAAGGTGTACAAGTAGGTATATATTCTGTTGAAAAAACAGACGATAAGGCCTTTAATATTGTTGATAGTAGAACAAATGACACGCTGTTTGAAGATTTAAGAGCGTATGAAACAGCATATATTTTAGTACATCATTTGAATGAAGGCAGAAAGATTAACTCACAAGAGATAACAAAAGTTATTTCAACCAATGCAGTATTCGAAAAATTCTATTATGATGCATTACAGCATAAAAATACATACAAGTTAGCAAAGAAGCGTAACGATTTTGGTAAGATGGACATAGCAGAGGCTCGATTTAGTAGAGCGAAAGCAGAAGCCTGGAATGCTAAAAAGCACGTTAATGAGTTGTATGAAGCTATTAAAACACAAAAACCACTAATTTAATTTAAAAAGATAAATACATAATATAAACATATTATGTAATGGGGCAATTACCATGAGAAGTACAAACTTTTTTAAGACAGATACAATAATGATATCGTCAAAACTAAATGAGTATCTCAAGTCAAACTTCAATTATTCAGTTGAAGGAGACTTGAAATCATTAAGCGAGGCTAAAGATAAGCTGGAATCAAAGAAACGTGAAATGCGTTCAGACTATCAAAACCGTGAGTACGTAGAAACTATGATGATGCTAGAAACAGTTAAGTCATTGTTGAAAGCACACAAAGAGCAAACACTTGACGAAGGTGGAAAACACAAATACGTAAGTGATGCACAACGTAAGGCTGTTCACGCTAAGAAGGCCGAAGAAAACACTAAAACAAAGGAACCAAAAATGGAAAATACAGATAAAAAATCTGCCGAGGTTTCTAATGAAAATTTAGAAGAAAGTCTTCTAGCACAGTTGAATAAACTACTAGAAGGTGACGCGGCTGAGGCTGAAATTACAATGGCGGCACGTGGTATCGTAGACGAACTACAAGACGTTATCGAAAAATTAGGTAAAATTCAAAACGACCAATTAGGTCCACTATCTGATGAAATGGCTTATACCCATGGACCAGACCAAGCAGGAACATTTAAATCTTCTGTTGATTCAGCGATTGCTAGTTTATTAGACTCGGCACGAACAGCAAAAGATTCAGTTAATAATGCTACTCTAGTTCTTTCAGGCGAAGCGGCATCAGATGATTCAATGGCACCAGCTGACAACGAAATGGGCGGCGACATGCAAGATGATATGGAAAGCGACATTACGGCAGATATAGCCGGTGGCGACGAATCTGCATCGGGTGAAATTGATGAACCATTAGGTCGTGCGAAAAGAGACTAAACATGAAAATTTCAAGTCTGTTGAACGAAGACGCAAACTACAATGCACAGATGCGTAATGATATAAATGCGTATCTTGTTAGACTAAAAGCAAATGATATTGGCACCGTAGGTACTGATATGATGGTAGATGAGTTGACAGACATGGGGTATAGTGTTACTCCAGAAAGTTTAGTAGATATATTGTCTAATAGCAAGTATGTTAGTAAAGTAACAGTCGATACCATTGATTTAGCCGGAGCCCCATCTGGTGGAAACAATGATAAAGAAAAAGACCGCGAAACAGTTAAAAAACTTGCTGTTAAAACAGCGAATAAGAGGATAAAATAATGGGCTTAATTATTAAAGGCGAACACAATATTATTTCTAAAAAAGAAATGGCAAATAAGGTTGCTCAGGATTTAGAAGATAACGCAAACAAAGGCACAGAAAAATTATCGGACTCACAAAAAGAAGTTCGTAAAGAAATTGCTAGTGCTAAAAGACACCGTGAATTTATGCAAAGAGTTGCAGACAAGAAAGCAATATCTACTAGAGAAGAACGTAAGATTGCAGAAGCGGAAGTTATCACAACACCTGAGATTATCACAGAAGCAAGAGCAGAAAAAGAAGCTATTATGGCTAAAAAGTCTGTGTCACTTGCTGAAAGACCAGATTTTGCATCAATGACTAAGAAAGAAATAGACATGTGGGCAGAAGAAAATTTAGGTTTGTCACTAGACCGAAGAAAAACTAAAGCAGATTTAATCGCACAAATTAACGAAAATTTGTAAGTTTTACTTGCATTCTATATGATTCTGTAGTATACTATTAGTATGCTACTAGAAAAATATAACTATCAACCCTTAGAACGTGTTAATGTGGATGGATCTCGACATTATCAAACACCTACAGGAAAACCATTACCGAGTGTTACTACAGTGCTGGATGCACTTAAGGACAAAACTGCATTATATGAATGGCGCAAAAGAGTAGGCGATGAAGAAGCAAATCGCATTATGAAACTTGCAACAGGTATAGGCACACAAGTTCACTTACATATCGAAAAATTTATACTTGAAGAAGATAGACCAAATGGGTCTAATCTTATTCATCAAATGGCAAAAGAATTATCAGACATTGTTATTGACAAAGGACTCTCAAACGTAGATGAAGTTTGGGGTACAGAAGTTCCTCTGTACTATCCCGGATTATATGCAGGTACCACTGATTGTGTTGGTGTATGGAAAGGGAAGCCTGCAATCATTGACTTTAAGACTTCTCGTAAACCAAAAAAACGTGAATGGATTGATGATTATTTTTTACAAGGTGCCGCATATTCGGCCGCACATAATGAGATACATGGAACAGATATCAAAACTATTGTTATCATGATGATTGGTTGGGATGCAGAAGCAGACAACATGGGCAATTATCAAGAATTTGTTGTAGAAGAAAACGAATTTGACAAGTATTCGCTACAATGGGCGAACAAGGTTCAAGAGTATTTTGATAAATACATGTAGTAATTAGGAGTTTTAGATGGCTACAACTAACGTTAAAATTTTACTCAGACGTGGACTAAGAAAAGAAATTAGTGCAGATACCCTTGAAACAGGAGAAATGGGCTTTGCTTATGATACCAATCAGTTATATGTTGGTATTGATTCAGCAATCAATGAATTACAGTTTGATCCATTTACAAATGCACAAGCAGTTGTTCAGTCTTGGTTAGATAGTGCAGACAACCCAGAACCAGGTTTAACTATTGATGAAGATTTAGTTATTCGTCAGGTTTCAGATGTTGATGCGTTGATAACTGCAATGGACACATCAGGTTCATTTAACGTACATGAATACGGACGTGCAAGACGTAACGTAGAAGTTGTAACAGAAAACTCTTTTAATCAAATGTTTGCAGACCAGCATTTACAATCGTTAGATGCGGCAACAGGCAGGCGTTCAAGTCTATTTAACAAAGAACTAAAAACAACAGCAGGTACATTTTTAAGATATCTTAAGACAGATTGTACATCATTCTTTATTGACTACTCATTAAAACAAACTGACGGCAATGTGACATATGTAAGAGTAGGACAAATTAAAGTAATTAATGGTGTTCCGCAAGGTATCAACCAAGTAAAACTTAGCGATGATAACACAGAAATTTGGCAAGATGATGGAGATAACATTGCAGAACCAGATGAATTTTCAAATATTAATTTTGATGCAGTAATTGACGGCGATGATATCAAGTTTAATTATACACAAAATGCAGGATTTGAAACAGATATAAGTTTTACGGTTAAAAGATGGACAATGTAATATGCGTGATAAAGCTACTTTGCTTTATGAGTGGCGACAGATAAGACTAGAACTTCAAAAAGACTTCTCTAAAAAGCAACTACAAGAAACTATGGATTGGTTTACAAGCCTTGATCCAGCAACACATGGCTTCAACTATGATGATATGTACACCTGGCCAGATATCTGGGAATACATCAATGAAGGTTGGTATACGCATAGTGGTAATGGTCTAGGGTGTTATTATACTGTAGATTTTGCATGTCCAGACAGAGATAACCAACTTTGGTTAGTACATGATATGTTACATGGTGATATGTACTTAGTTGCATATTGTGATGGATATATCTTAAATAGAGCAAACGGCCAAGTATGTGAATATGAAAAGCACAAAAAAGACTTGCATATTATGGAAAAGTTTGATAAAAAGAAGATTAATTCGACTCTTAAGGATCGGAAATAAATACATATATAATTAACAACATAAATACGAGAAAGCAAATGTTAAAAACAAAACAATATAAAGAAGGCGATATTGTCACATTAGTAATGACTGGTGGACAAGAATTGCTAGGTAAGTTTGTAAGTGAAAACGGTACAGATTTTGTCGTTAAAAAACCATTGACTTTGGTCTTTGGACAACAGATTTCGTTTCAGCCATTTACTGTAACAGGTGATAGTGAAGGCGAAGTTGTATTACGTGATGATAAAATAGTTTCTGTTTTGCAAACAAACAAAGAAACGACTAAAGCGTATCAATCTGCAACAAGCGGATTAGTTACACCAGACTCAGGATTAATAACGTAATGCCAAGTGCCGCAAGAACAACAGATAGTACATCAGCACACTCACCCTGTGGACCAGGTACGTGCGATGCAGGTTCTGAAAATGTAATCATCAATGGATTAAATGCATTTAGAGTGAATGACAAGGATACACCACACGGTGTACCGCCTTTTTGTACACCACATGTAACTCCTCTTGTTGTAGGTTCGCATAATGTTTTTGTCAATGGGCGTCCATTGGGAAGAGTAGGCGATTCGTTTTCATGTGGCATTAAAGTTGTTTCTGGGTCAGGAAATGTTATTGTAAATAGTTAGGATAATAAGATGGCTAGTGAAGCAGAAATTGAAAGACTATATCAAGAATTTGTAAATAGAGGCGGAGGACAATACACGTTTTCAAACGTAAATACCACGCCTGCACAGTATTATAGTACAACATCATCTGCATCACTTACACCAGGGCAAGAAGCATTATTGATAGCAAGACAAGAACAGTTTAATAGACAGTCTGCATTATCAACTATTGCCAGTGAAGTTGCAGGTAACAACTTTACAAATCCATATATTGGAAGAGCAGATAATAGTATCGGCATCATAAACAACTTTGCACTAAACCCAACGTTAGCAAATGTTACAGCGTTAGCAGGTGCTTTTGGGTCCTTTAGTGCTATAGAGCAAACAGCAATTTTTGCCGGCATATTAGAATTAACAGGTGTTGATGTAGGTAATGTAATTAAAGTATTGGGTATAGGGGCATTAGGCCTTGCACTATTTAATTCTTTAAAAACACATACGACAGGACAAATGAGTGATTTGCCGAAAACACTATCAGATGCTAGTGCTTTAGCTGGAATGAATTCTCAGTTTGGTGAACAAAAAGATAGTTGTTCGTTTTTTAATGAAATATTAGGAGTGCTAAGTGGTGGGTTTGATGGCACAATGGATTTTATTGATAATGCATTTGATAAATTAGGTGGGTTTTTACAACAATCAGGCATATCAGGAATTATAGACCAAATTACTAGTGCGATAAGTGGTGCAGGAGGCATTATAGGTGATGTAATTAATGCAGTATCTGGTGTTATAAATTCAGCGACATCGGCACTCAGTGGTATATTAGGGCAGATAGGAAGTATGGTAGGAAAAGTAACAAATGCGATTGCAGATGTTACAAACCAGATTGCAATGGAAGCCCAAAAGTTATTAGGTTTAGCAAGTGAATTACTTTCAAAAGCATTGGCATTATCAATGGCGGCGGCGGCATTAGATCCATGTCAAATGGCAGTAATACTTAATACAGGAAGTAATGAAATGAAAGGTGCAGTTAATAAACTTAATGCACCGATGAATGCACTTTCATCTATTCCTACATCTATTGATAGTAGGGCGGATGCTGGTACTGTTATTAAAACAATGGACCAAGCAAAACAAGAAGCATCACAATCTCCTGGAGTCCCACAATCACCATTTACTGAAACTGCAAAATTACATAAACCATTAGACGCATATTTGCATAATTTATTTGCAGAAGTTACGGGTATATTCGGAGACACTTTTGATACTATTAAGAATGCAGTAGGAGGAACAGTGCTTTCAGCTACACCTAAAACTGGCTCATTGCCATCGACATCAACTAATACACCAAAGACAACACCAACAATTATATCAAGTGATGCCTGGAGGCAATGGCAAGGAGCATATTCTAATACATTGTTAGAATTAAAAAGAGATATAAAACATCTAAAGATGTTTATTAACCAAGCAGTTGCAACAAAAACTTTTTCTACAGAAGAATTAAAGCAACAAGCAATCATACTTTCTGAACAATTAGCACAGGATGAAACATCGGTTTCAGTAGAATTAAAATCAGCTAATTCTCAGCTAGTTTATGAATCAGAAGGAAATAAATTTAGAATCGATAGCAAAGAGCAAAACAAACTAGAACTTTTGAATTCTAAAGTCGCACCACATACAACTAGACTGATAAATCGTATCAAACGAAATTATGCCAGTGCAGTAGTGCAGTGGAACTCTATAGACCAAAATGTTAGGTAATATTAATGATAGGTATTTTTGGAGATAGTTTTGCACATGAGAATGGCGCCATAGGCTGGCCAACTATATTATCGCAACTAAGCGATGAACCACAAGAAAACTTTGCACTATATGGAACTTCATTGTCTTATTCATATAGAAAACTTTTAGATAATATCGATAGATTACAAGAGTATTCTAAAATTATTTTTATATGTACTGAACCAGGCCGACTGCATTTAATCAACAATAGTACAAACCATGAATTACTTTACAATTCTCGTAATGCTACAGAATCTATGGCTTTAAATAATCAATTTAAATTGTCTAAATTTAACATTTCAAATGATGAAAAAGTTAATCTGCAAGTATTACATGCGGCACATACTTTACGTGTTCATTATCCTGATACATTTGATTTCGTTGATGATGCAGTAAAACGTGCAGTGAGTTCTTTACACGATAAAACATTGATTTTAAATACTAGGGAATTAGCTAACATCAGTAAATTAGATATGAAAGATATGATGCCAACTATAGATATATGGGAAGATTCCAGTCTAGGAAGAGTGTGTCATATGAGTCATCAACAAAATAAAGAATTAGCAAGATACATAAAAAGACATTTTGATGATGGACTTGATGTGCATAGTACACTTATTGATGCAAAAACACACTATACAGAATCGGCAACTCTGGCTCAAGCAGGCCTTAGGATGACAGCACCATGAAAAATAAAAAGTTAATCTGGATATTTGGACAAACATCAGACTTTAGTAAAGAAATTATTAGACAGCAACAAATTAGATATAATGATGATGTTGAGATATTTGGTAGAGACAATTTTGTATTTGTTGATACTCAAGGTTGTGTAGAAAAAGTATCAAGGATGAAAGTACCAGATTATATAATCATAAATCAAAAGTGTGATTTTTTACCAAAGGATGAACCTCCTCACTGGAATCAAGGACTTAAACATATAAACCAACATCAGGACCCATACTCATGGAAATGGTCATACCCAGTAACAGTTATTAATACTATATCACACGTTCTTAATGAAGTGCAATCATCAAATAGACGTAGTGGTAAAAAAGATATAAATGTTATATTCATTACAAGTTCTATCACTGTAACTGATAAGACTGCCGCATATAAATTTAAGTATAAAGATTATATTAGTATAAGACAGATGCAACAGCAACAATGGATGGCATGTAGCAAAGAGAATATGAAAATAGCATGTATGAGTCCGTCATACTTAGATGAAACTAATATAGAAGAATATGCAGGCCGTGTAGTAAATAGTGTACATACGACAATAATGGATAATCATATATTAGATTTAAGTAGAAATACTGATGATCCAATGCCATGGATAAAACTCTCTTAAATGATAAATAGATATAAGGAGTTTAATTATGCGTATTGAAGAAATTTTAAAACCAATGGAAGAAGGCGTCAATGACCCTCATATTTTTAAAGCAGTATTTTTTGCTGGAGGCCCAGGCGCAGGTAAAACTTTTGTTGCTAAAAAATTACTAAAAGGTACTGGACTTAAACCTATAAACTCTGATGACATTTTCGAGTTTATGATGGGCAAAGCAGGTAAAGAATTAACTCCTGACAATATCTATTCAGATGAAGGACAAAGAATTCGTAATCGTGCTAAAGAGATTACTGCGAATAAAGAAGCATCACATATCGCAGGAAGATTAGGACTTATAATTGATGGTACTGGCAAAGACGTTGCAAAAGTATCAAAAGCACAAGAACAGTTACATCAACTTGGTTATGACACTATGATGTTGTTTGTAAACACAAGTGAAGAAGTTGCACAGAAACGTAATCAGGATCGCCCAAGAAGTCTTCCTAGAGAACAAGTTAATAAGATGTGGAATTCAGTACAACAAAATCTTATGAAGTTTCAGCAACTATTTCGTGCAGGCAACTTCCACATTGTAGATAATTCTGGCGGACTTGAAGATCCAGAAAGAGCAGAAAACTTTTCAAAAGTTAACAATCAAATTGATAAGTTTCTTATTCAACCACCGTCTAAGCGTCAAGCAAAGCAGTGGATACAAGACGAAAAAACAAAACGCAATACTGGTCCATAATAACTATTGACATTCCTCACTAAATATAGTATTATTAGTATATAACTATGTAGGTGAATAATGGATCAAAACATACTAGAAAAATTTCAAAATTATCGCAAAAATATTGACTTAGAGTTTATTTCAAAAACTCACGTTCATTATTGTACCCCTTGTTATGGTGGACAAATCACAGAGCCTTTCTTTCGTAGTTGGACTAAGGCACATATGATGTATACTAGACACGAAATACCTTACTCAGTTACAACTAGTGCAAATGAATCGTTGATATCAAGAGCCCGTTGTCATATGGTTGCGTACTTTATGGCTAATCCAAAAGCAACACATTTAATGTTTATTGACGCTGATGTTAATTTTGATTGTATTGATATCTTACATATGTTGCAACATGATAAAGATATTATAGTCGGTGCATATCCAAAAAAAGATTTAGATTGGAGAGGCATAGAACGTAGAATACTAGGTGGCCGTGCGGATACATTAGAAGATTTGAAACAAGCAGGCGCCAATTATGCATTGAATTTTGATTGGAACATAGAAGAAGACAATTCACGTAAAATAAAAACTAAAGATGGGTTGGTAAAGTTACGTGACGCGGCAACTGGTTTTATGTTGATAAAACGTGAAGTAATTGAAAAAATGATTTCCGCTTATCCTGATTTGTATTTTAATAATGATTTGAATATGGATGAAGAATTTGCTAAATGGACTTATCTATTTTTTGATTGTATGCATGAACAAGATACAAAGCGGTATCTATCAGAGGACTACGCATTTTGTCGTAGATGGCAAGCATTAGGTGGTGAAGTTTGGCTAGACCCACTAATCAATTTAGACCATGTAGGGCACTTTACCTTTTCTGGTAATGTTGGTAAAATATTTCAACAAAATTCTTCAATCGAAGATGACATATAGTAAAAGAGGCCTAAGCCCCTTTTACTTTTTTGTACCATTGATGAAATCTAATTCTTCTTCTGTGTAAGGCCACATATCAAAAACTTCCATACATGTTGTGTTTAAATTCAGAAATCTCATTGGCTTTTTTATAATAGCCTCTACTTCTTAGTTCTCTAATTGCCATACAGTAACTTCTGTATTCCATTGCTTTTATAAATCTTTTAAACATCATTTTCTCTTAACATTAATGCTTTAGCTTCTTTGATATACCCTTGACGGTACAACTCACTTGCCGCTCTTGCACGACCGGCACTCTCACCAAACGCCCATATTGCCATAACCGCTGTTGTAAGAGCCATCTTTATTATTTCACATATTCTGCATGTGCTTCTAATTATCATCGTATTCATTATACCCATCCCTTAAGATTATGATTTACTGTAGTTTCACGCCTTTGTAATACTCGTTGTCTACGCTCTAAGTCAACTAAGTCGTGCGAACTAGCCAAGTAATCATATTCTATTTGTTCTATTGTTCTTGGTTTTAATTTCTTTAGTAATTTTAAAATAAACTTAAGCATTAAAATTCCTTCCGATATGTCCTAATCCGTGATATCCTTTTGGTCCATCACCTGTTTCTATCATTACTTGATAGGCATACTGCCAATCATTCTTGTATTCTGTTTTGGCCCAAAGCATCATGTCCTTTTGCAACTTATTAGAAGTTCTGGACGAAAAGACACTCACAAGGCCGCTGAAAAAGTTCAACGTCATTTACGTTCTCCGTATAAAATAAATTTTCTTTGTGCTTGAGGAAAGCAATACCCCGGTCTTTTCCGGCGTCATTCGTTTGTTGTGGCAGTCTGCGCCTGCCCTGGTCTTTCCCAGTGCCAATACAAGAAAGGACTTCTTGTATCACTTTTATTTATATAAATATACACGAATAAATGATGAATTAACAGTGTTTTTTCGACATTCCCGCTATGTCCTAAATGCAAAGCTACTTGCATACCTCGATAACCTCACTGCATATCAAAATAACTATTGATTTTTTATATTAAATATGTTATTATAACTAAGTAATATTACAAAAGGAGACAATATGCCAAAAGTTTTTTGTTCAAAGTATAATGAAGAATTGCCCGGATTAGAAAAAGCACCATTTCCGGGAGAAGCAGGTAAACGAGTACTTGAGAATGTCTCAGAAAAAGCATGGAATGAATGGTTAAATTTTCAAACTATTTTGATAAATGAGAATAGACTAAATTTAATGGATGAAAGTGCTAGGGCATTCTTGTCAGAGAATAGAGATAAGTTCTTATATGAGCCAGGCGAACTTGCTATGCCTGAGCAATATAGGGATCCTAATATCCCTGACCTAAGATAGAAAGATAGTAAATGGAAATTTCGATACAAAGTGAAAAAGTTCCCGTATGGGAATTAAGTAATGTAACATTACCAAATTTAGACGTACCTGCATTATATAACAATAGTACGGAAAAATTACTTCCAATGAGTCAAAAACGTGAGCCTATGGACTTAGTTGAAGGCAATGATAATCATCTAAAATTCCAAACAGAATGGCTTAGACATTGTGACACTATTCAGACATTTTTAAAGGATGGATCCGCATATAAAGAATGTATTGAATTACAGCCTATGTGGCCTAATGGTTTTGCAAGATTTGATTGGCCTAGACATTTAAGCTGTATACAAATAATGCATGACAGAGACGGTTTTAGTATGGGGTCTCATATTGATAACAGGACAGTAGTTGGAGTAGTTATTGTAAATTTACAAGATAATCCTATTGGTTCTGGTACATCATTTCATAGGTATACGGATCCTCATAATGTCGAAGACAGTTGGTATCAAGGACCTACTAAAAAAGGCACAGGCGTATTCTTTCTCAATAATTGGAATACGTGGCATAGTGTAAATAATAGCGGTGGTGGTGATAGACTAATTGCATATAACATTATACCATTATCGAATATGTTTCAACTTAACTAGGTGAATTGATGAAAAAGTTAGTATGGAAAGTACATCTTGTAGCAGACCACGTTAATGCAGGCGGAACTGTTAGTGGAGGAAGGCTATTTGATATGGCTGATGTATCGGCATACACTATGATTAATGAAACATTTTTAACAGAAAGACCGGACATTGCGGTAGTTACAAATAGTGCGGATGTTAAGTTTGTTGCTCCTGCATATGCATATGGCTTTATAGAATCCTATGCTGAAATTATAGAAGTAACACCTGCAAGAATAAATGTATCAATTACGATGCAATACCGAGACAATAGAAGTTTAGATTGGTATGACTGTTTTGTGGGAACTTTTAGTTTTACATGTTTAGATAAAGCGACTCGCAAAGTTTATAAAATGTCAAAAGAGGAAATGAATGAAATTAAAAGCTAAAGTTTTAGTTACCGGCGGAGCAGGATTTATAGGAACAGAGTTGGTAACCCAACTGTTGTCTAATGGGTATTCGGTTACAATACTAGATAAAAAAGATAAGCCCGAGAATATAGATAGTAGGGTAAAATATATTCAAGGAGATTTACAAAATGCGGCACGTTGTGTTATGGCATGTGCGGGACAAGAGTTTATAATTCATTTAGCCGCAAAGCCTCGTATACCAGAGAGTTTCCTCAATCCAGATGAATACTTTGATAATAATGTAACAGGTACACGTAATATTCTAACAGCCGCAAGTGCAGTTAGAGTACGTAAATTTGTGTTTGCAGGCAGTAGTTCAGTATATGGAAATAATCAAACACCCCATAAACCTTATCACAAACCAGACCCACTCAACTACTATGCTATGACTAAGTTGTTTGGCGAACATCTATGTAAACAATACAAGAATATGTTCGATTTAAATTATAATATTCTACGTTTTTTCACAGTGTATTCAGAGAACCAACCTAATTCTAATACAGGCGGACTGATGATAGGTAAATTTGGTAGACTTGCTAACGAAGGAGAGCCGTTAACGGTTCATGGCGACGGAGAATATAAGAGAGATTATATACATGTTTCTGATGTAGCAAAGGCCTGCATAGCGAGTATTGAATCAAAAGTAAGAAATGAAATATTTAATGTTGGTACAGGTACGAACATATCAGTAAATGGTGTAGTAGATATCATTAAGAAGTTTAAAGATGTTAAGGTATTACATGAAGCAAATCCAAGAGGATATGCTAGGGATACTCTAGCAGATATAAGTAAAGCAAAGAAGCTATTGGGATGGGAACCAAAGATAGAACAAGTACAAGGAATAACAAACACATACAAGAGGATATTTAATGAATAAACAGATTGAACCTATTAGAGAAAAACTAGATGAAAAGATTAAACAACTTAACTCTAGTAGGGTATTTAAAAAGGTCACACCTAAATATGATTTATCTTGGTATGTAAAATGGGCCGCATCAGTATTGATATTGGTTGCTACCTGTGCCAGAGCAACAGGTACTATACCACAGGTAGATTTGTGGTTCGGATTGTTTGGGACGATGGGTTGGTTTTGGGTAGGAATGTTATGGCACGATAGAGCATTGATAATGCTTAATGGTGTTCTTGTTACTTTAATTTTTTCCGGCCTCTTAAACTTCTATTTCGGAGCCTAGTTTGTTAAGAAAGGCATATATTCCACCTGGAGCAGGTATGAACTTCATAGCATTCCATTGCCTACATCTTGCTGATATCAATAAAATTATTAATTACAAATCGCATGTAAATGAATATTCCTGTGATTTTCAAAAATCTACATTATGGCCTTGGGATATCACACGGGAAATTAATGAATTTGAAATGTTATATCCTGATATAGTCTCTAGTCTGAAAAGTTTTAGAAATAAAATGTCTAAAGAACAATTCATCAAACTTGCCTTAAAACATAGAATAACAGCCGCTGGGATACGTGTTATACAAAAGAAATATTATTGGCTACCTATACATGATTACTCTATATTTTACTTGAGTTTTTATGGCAAAGATCCAGAATTTGATTTATATTTAGATGAACTTATGTCTCTTTGTTGGAAGATACACAGTGACGCAGGAGAGAGTCTTATATCTCTTACTCATTATGAGTTACCTAGAAATAATTATAACGTAGATACTATGCAAATTGATATCGAAGACTGCGAAGAATTTGTGTCTAATTTACTTTACGTGAAGCATTTAACACCAGCTAATAAAGACGAACCATTGCCTGAACTATCTACGGAACCTCGTAAGTTTATTAGACATGAAAAATCTAATGTAGATATCACTATAAGTTATAGAAAAATATTTATGGAGCAAAATGTAAAAGAACTAAGGAGGCTATATGACTTTTTTGGAATTGAAAACCATTTCCATAATAATGTAACTGAAATTGTAAAAGCATTTAGAGAATATAATCTTACAAATTTAAATTTAATTAGTTCTTTTGATTTTTCATCAGCACCTGGTTATGATAAAACTTTTATTCACGCTTGGGCAGAAAGGCATAAAAAATGAGAAGTTTAAAAGAGTTATATATACCATCAAATGTAGATAAATTTTTATCACATATGGCATTGTATTGTGAGCCAACTGGTACACTATTTAGGAATGCGATTGGCAAGAATAATCAATATAATACTCCTACAGAACTTTCGCCTTTTATTTTTAATGATGATGTTATTAAAAGAAAAATTAAATATGCTGAGTCACTGCCCGGTAAAAATTGTCCAATGTGTAATTATAATTTGCAATCATCTTACGATTGGTGGTATAGGTCAGATACATGGCACATAGATAAAGTAAGACACGAATATCCGAATGCATGGGGACATTCTCAATCATTCTTATCAGGTAAAAAAGTTGATATTGCTGAATTTGTTGAAAGGCACCGAGATAAATTTAACAGTGATAAACGTGAATTGCTATTGCAAAAATCTTGGGATGAAATAGGACTATATGATGTATCTTACTATCTTATTCCATTACTTGGATTTGAGGAAGAGATTGATAGATGGCTGACCCTTTGTATGAAACTAAGATATCAAATTATGATGAAGTCTGGTATAGATGTAAAGAATATTACTTATGTGCATCCGTCCCACCATTTCACTAAATTAGTAAAGCCAGCTGGAATCGATATGAAAACATTGGCTATTTCAATTTCTAAAGATGCGACATTGGTAAATGAGATAAATTCTATGAACAATACTAACGATTTAAATTTTATGAAGTCTTGTGATGATGCAAATGTAAACTTATCTGATGACTCTATAGATTTTAGAGATATATTTATTGATATTAAACCTGATGCGATTAGAGAAGTATATAAGTTTTTTGAAAATGAACATGTATTTGATAGTAAACCAAGTTACATAGCCAGTAAGTTTAAATCATACCATGAAATTAATTTAGGATTATTAGAAGATGCTAAAATCTGATAAACTAAAATTGTTAATTGTGGCACCAGGTGCGGGCAGTAACTTTCTAGGTATGAGATTGGGACTAAATGTAGCAGGTCATGTTAATCCTGATAAAATGCATGAATTCTTTTCGAACAGAGAATGCAGTAGTATATCTGATAAGGTAAGAGAACATTTCGGTATAGAAAATATAGGCGATAATATATGGGGAACAAATTACACTGAAAATGACCCAGAGAATTTCGATAGCTATATGGAACATACATTCCCAAAAGCTATGAAAATCTGTAATAGATTTGATACTAGTAACGTTTATTCTGATATAAAGTACATAAACAATTTGTTGGCTAGATTTGATAAAGTTAATAACGTGCATACTGACAAAGTATTAAACAATGCGATGATACATTCTTTAGAAAAGTTGCAATGGCACAAGTACACTCCTTTATATAGGGAACCTATTTATTGGCTGAGTAGTTTAGAAGCCTCAATGAATGAATATTATAATAGTCAAAAAGACTTACCAAAGTCTCATCTTAACAGACAGCCTATTGACACACCACAGTGGAAAAATGTATATAAGTTTATACAAGAATTCAATACTATCGCTTTCGAATGTCATAAATTAGAGGATGAAACACTTCATTCAATAGAACACTATCTGCCTTTGGCTATAAATACACGTGATAAACTATCAGATATAGCTAATATATGCGTTGTACATACAGAACAAAGTGTATGTAGTTTTGTAACAGATATATTAAATTTGAAACATATGCGGGAAACCATTTTAAATAACCAAAAAACTATAGCGTACATGTTGCCTTCAAATGATGATGAATGCAAACATGCTGATAATGTAGTAAGCTATAGAAAGATGTTTTATGATAATGACCCAACAGAGATACGTAAGCTATTTGTATTTTTTGATAAAGGAGAATACTTTGATAAAAATAGAGAAACAGAAATAAAAGCATTTAAAGATTATCATTTGGGTAATGTAGATTTTTATGTAAATAATTGGTTAGATAACAGCGAGGAAATACATGCAACTTGAGTTGATTAGTGAAACAGATAAAAGATTAAGACAAACTTGTGTTAAACATGAAATAGATGCGGCGACTGAAGGCCTAGTATATGATATGATTGCAAAAATGCAAGAACACGATGGTATAGGATTAGCGGCACCACAGTTAGGTGTTATGGAACAATTATTTGTTATAGGACACAAAGATGTTGGTTTTGTTGTTTGTATAAACCCAACATGGGCACCAACAACAGAAGCAAAATTAGAATCATTCCAAGAAGGCTGTTTAAGTTTTCCACATCTAGCACTAACAATAGAACGATACAATCAGGTACATTGTACATTCACTAATCTAAAAGGTGAAACAAAGACACAGTTATTTAATGGCGTATGGGCCCAAGCAATACAACATGAACATGACCACTTGATGGGCATAACATTTGATAAAAGAGCAAAGACAAGCCAATTAAGTAGAGCCCAGGCAGTTCGTAGAGAAAAAATAAAAAGAATTAAGAAAAAGAACAAGGACAAGTGATGGATTATTCTAACTATACATTATTAAGTTTAGGATGTAGTTTTACATTTGGTCAGGGTACTGTTGCTGATTATACAGGTGGTCCAGAAGAAAGAGAAGTTTGGCGCAATGCATGTAATGAACTTTCTTATACTTCACATGTTGGTAAACGTTTAAAGTTTAGAAAAGTTGTTAACTTAGGTACACCTGCAGGCAGTAATGAACTTGCATTACTTAATATGAATACTTGGTTAGACAAAAACAAAGGCGAGAATGTTTTTATATTATTCAGTTTAGCTGATCCACAAAGAGAAATATTCTTTAAAAAAGTAAAAGATTATGGCGATAAGAGACTTAATGTTGATTCGTTAGAAGTTTTTAATGCATCGCACCCACATAATATTTCACCAAAAGCAATAGAGAGTTTTTACACAGAAATTAATACTGAGATTAATATGACATTCAAAAACTGGCTATTTAGAAAGCATTTAAGTTCAGTATTGAAGTATAGAAACTTACCACACTTAGTATTTCACTCATTTGATCCTATGGATATTAGAGTTAATAAACTAAAAAACAAATTTAGATTAGCACAAGGATCAACACATTGGCATAGTTTAGACATTATACCAGACTTTAGAGAGTGGATGAAAAGAATAGAAGATGAACCTACATTTGCTAACTACCTAAGTATTAATCACATTAATGCTCTTAGTAAAGATGTATTTGGAAAAGCAATACATAATAGGTCCATATACTCAATATCAGATTACTTACATAGTGTATGTAAGACACACAAAGATGCATTTTTTACAGGTGTAGGCGACAACAAAGATAAGTATGCAGTAAGAGAGCATATGTCATGGCATGACGGTACGCATTATAATGCTACCGCTCAGAGAATATTGGGACAGTTATTGGTCTCAGAAATGCACAAAACTAACTAAAAATCAACTAAATACAATAGGGTATTATGTCAATACTCTTAAAATAAGGAGATTAATATGATGAAATGGATAAAAGATAGAACAAAAGAAAGAACATCATGGGACGGTGCAGTATGTATCGGACTAGGATTAATGATTCTATTCATGGCACCATTAGCCAAGATTGCGGCAGGTATTGCTGTAGCTTGGGGTGTTTGGACAATCTGGAAATCAGAGTAAGATTGTGAACTTCTTGTATGACACCTAGTTTTCGAAAAGAAGCATATCGAAGATTTTGGCTTGTAAAAGGCCATTTAGGTTGTCATACATGGCAAGATAAAGAAATAATAGCTATGCACGATAGCTATTTTAGAAGATTATGGAATAACGAATCCCAATGTTTAGAAGAATATGAAGAAGGATTTGAGAAAGCGTATGAGGAATTAATTGGAAAATACAGTCCCACCTAGATTAATACTTTTGTCTGAGTTTTTAGACCAGAGCAAAAGAAAAGAAGATGAAATTCACTTTTATGAAAAGGAACTCAAAAAGATTGAAGAAAAACTATATTGGCTACGTAGAGAAAAAAATCTAACAGAAACGATTATTAATATAATCACTCAGGAAAAAGTTGTCGATATTAAAGAAGAAATGGAAAAAAGATATATATCAGAAAAAGAAGAATAGAAACTGATATAGATAAATAAACAGGAAAGAAAAAGGCGAAGTTATGGATTTATTTTTATTTTACCTTGCAGTAAGTTTAATCATTACTTCGGGACTAATCATATATTTTAGGGAGCATTTACGAAAACAAATAGGTTGGTATTTACTGGGAATGGTTGCATTCATGGTAGTTACAAACTGGGATGAATATTGGTGGATGCTGTTTTTTAGTTTTGTTGTTTTTTTAAAAACTCCACCTTTTAGCATTGAAGACAAACTTATGGATAAAGCAAGTAGGTCTGATAACAAAGTTAAAAGATGGTCAGGAAGACAACATTGGACAGTGAAAACTGTCTTGTACATTATGGCTTGCGGGATAATGAGTGCCTTAATTACTTGGTTGAAAAATGATGGTTATTTTCATTTTTTCTTCTTTGGGTAGTTGACACTGGAATTTACTTGTGCTATAATACAACTTATGTTACCCGAGTTGGGTAGCATTTTTTTTAAGGAGGACTACTTATGAAAAAAGTAACACTAACAGGTCTGCTAGTTGCGGCCTTATTTACAACATCAGCGATGGCTGAAGGAACGTCTGTATCAGACGATATGACGTTTTCTCTATCACTTGAAAGAGCGATTGAGGCAAATACACAAAACGGTGAGTTTTCAGTAGCAAAACCACTATTTGGTATCACTGCATCTTACGGTGCAAAATGGGACATCGATGCTGATGGAAAAGATTTTTTAGATTTGAACAAGCAAATGTTAAACTTTTCATTCCCGCTACAAGATAATGTAACAATTTATCTTAAAAATGATTTGAACGATTCATTCGAAAGAACTGAATCAGTAATCGGAACATCAATTACATTTTAATTAATGTATTGACTTATATACGTTTATCGTGTATAAATAATATTGTAGACGTTGAAGCAACGTAGACGTATTCTGGACTGGGGGGCAGTACCCCACAGCTCCACCATAATTACTTTGTAGCGTAAAAACTACAAATTTACGGCATAGAGTAATTATGATGGGGCTGAACTAGGATCGACAGGTGCGAAAGTGAAGTGGAGTTTACCGGATGACTGCGTTATTGGTCAAAAACTATAATTGCAAACGCAAATTATGAGCCAGAAATGGCATTAGCGGCTTAGTTTTAAGCACGTAGGGGTTGATGGCTTACCTGGCAACAGAAAAGTCATATTTTAATTTGGGGTTAATAAAGAAAATATATGGCATACGTAGTAAACGAGAATTGTATTAAATGTAAATATACTGATTGTGTTGAAGTTTGCCCAGTAGATTGTTTTTACGTTGGCGAAGATATGTTAGTAATTAACCCAGACGAATGCATTGACTGTGGTGTGTGCGAACCAGAGTGTCCAGCAGATGCAATCATTCCAGATACATCGCCATTGTTCACGCAACGGTTGTATGATATAAATGAGAAATGGTCACAGCAATGGCCTGTCATTACAGAGAGAGAAGACCCTCTTCCAGATGCAGACTCACTAAACCCTGCAATGGGATATACAGGAGATAAGACAAAGTTGTTAGACGATTATGACTGATAACGAAAGTCTTTGGAAAGAAGCACCTAATTGGTCCCACAGACACCTAACTTCATACGAACATTATCTAACTGTAACTAAACGTGCAGATGCAGAGTCAGGGCAAAAGACCTGGATATATCGAGGCACAATAAAAGATATATGGATAAATCTTTTTGGATTTGATGATGATGGCATTCGCCGTAATATACATGGCAGTATTGTACATGTAATAGATGAATTATTTTCTAATAGTAATAAAGTTTGGAGCAATGAAGATTGGCTTAACACTGAACATTCACGTGATGATTTGTTAACCAAACCAAATGCGTTTTATCACATATTAGAAGAATTAAGAAATGGCCAAAAAATATATGACCCTTTAAATTTAGTTTGGTTTCCTGATTGGTATATGCCCGGTATAGTGGCGGAACAGAAACCTACAAGACCCATAACTCAATTTGAACCTACATTTAATACCGGCATTGCAAAAACAAGATGGAAAGCCCATATAGAACAAATGCAACAAGAATGTTTTAGTCATTTAACAGTACGTGGCAGATGGCAATTACATCCTGGTAACACAAGAATGCAATTAGCAAATGTATATGAAGGCAAAGTAAACGCAATCATAACAGATTATTCAAATGGTTATATAAAATCATTTTATCCAATGGTTGATGAAATGCATTTACATAAATTTGATGTTACAGGGAGAAAATTATCACTGGGCTATACAGGTAATGATGATTTTAGTCCACGCTCAGTCACTAGAACATTATCTCCTAAAAATACAAGGGCTAAATATAGAGAAGTACAGGGAGCCGCTATAACAGTAAACTTAGCTAAACCTACTACTTATATGCCACCTCGTTGTTATGAAAAGGTAGGCAATGAAGTAAAAGTAAACGGTAGCACAGTACTCAGAAATAATAATGGATTTTGGGAGTTAGTATTATGATAATAACTAAAAAAGATTATGGTTATCCTGTTTGGGTAGTGGAAGATGTATTCAAATTAGGTCTTGAGGATGCAGTATTAAAACAGTCTAATGATTTGCCATTTATTCCAATGGAAGGCAAACGTACAGACAAGACGGGCAAGAGAAACTGGATGAACCAGTCAAGTCATTCGTCTTTCCTAGAAGTTTGTGAATATTTTGACAGTAGACTTATGAAAGAAAAGTTTAGTGAAATTTGTGAAAAAGACTTTACAAATTTAGGCACACGAATCGAACTATGCAAAGATGCAAAAGGAAGTTGGTTACATAATCATTTTGATGATAAAGCAAAACTATTTACTTTACAGATATACCTATCAGACACAGACACAAGTACAAGTTTCATGAAAACAAATACTCCTGCTAGAAAGAATTCTGGTTGGTTCTTTGCAAATACTGGAACAGAACTACATGGATTGAAGCCTTTGCTAAACAACAGAGTAAGTATTATTGTAAACTATTGTGATGAAACCTGGAGAGATAGGACAGTAATCGTATGAAGTATAAAAATAGTAATCAACGAACAAAAGATTATCTTTCTAAGTTTGATAAAAACAAAGTTTTGCAAAACTTAGTTGGAACTGATACTCCCATAATATTAGACATTGGTGCAAATATAGGACAAACAGTAGATAAGTTAAAGACTATATGGGAACATGCAGTAATACATTCTATAGAGCCTTTACCAGATGCATATCAACAATTATACTTAACAAAAGGTAGATTACCCGGCGTTCATGTATATAATACAGCAATTGGTTCAACAAATGGTTGGCAAGATTTTAATATTAATAAACACCAGCCTATGCTCAGTGGATTTTATAAATTAAATGCAGACAGCAAGGATAGTATTGCTATCAATAAACCAGAGAAAGCCCATAAGAATTTCTTAGAATCTGAAACTATACAATTTCCAGTTATAACGTTAGATAAATTTACAAGTGAAAATAATATAGATTACATAGATATGATTAAAATGGATGCTCAGGGAGCCGAACCAGAGATATTAGAAAATGGAATTGAAACACTAAAGAATACCCGAATCGTTCTTACTGAATTATCATTTTATGACTTATATGAAAAGCAGTGTAGTTTTTATGATATAGAAAAAACCCTGATTCCCTTGGGTTTTGAATTATTCGATATCGCACATGTTAGTAAAAACCCAATGAATGGTCGTACAGATTGGGCTGATTTAATTTATATTAAAAAAAATTAAAAAAGTTGTTGACAATACCGAATCATTATGCTATATTAATAACATAAGCATCAGAGAGTTTAGCGACTCAATGATTGTAGTGCAAGGAAGAGGCTGTTACCAGACGGTCGAACTTGACTAGTTAGGGGTGGTACCCAGGTTCAAAGCTGAGAGGCTAAGAGTCACATCGTTCTACCGAACGGAACTAGGTTCCCTGGATTCAGAATGGTATCTGTGTCGAGGGGTTGGGGGTGTAACCAAGTCCCTCCTACTTTGCTTATATTTTCTGATTACAATACCAAGTAATCAAAAATTAAGAGACGGTTGGCAAACCATATTTTACTCACTTTCATTTTATATTGCTGACTGTCTCTTTTTTATTTCCCCAACTTATCAACAACTCAATTAAAAAGTGTATTGATTTAATATCTTTTTTGTGTTACATTCATAAATATGAAAGTAACAATAAGGTTACAACCAGGCATCAATCGAGCCTGGTCTAATTATGTGAGCAACGTGGTAAAGACGTTAAGCAGAAGGAGATAAAAAATGGATGCACTCACCCTATGGATGGCAATAGGTTTTCTATTTGCCGCATATTCAGTAATAGCAAACGATTCAGTACAAACTCTTGGTACTTGGATTGCATCAAATAACGAAAAATTTAATTGGAAGATAATGTGGGGAGCCGCAAGTGCGGTACTGCTTTATACTTTGTGGTATGGTTGGACAACTAATGGTGGAGATATTAGTTACGGACGATTAAACAAAATTCCATTTCAAGAGATTCAATGGTATCATGCCGCCGCACCAGGCTTACTATTGATATTAACAAGAATAGGTGTACCAGTAAGTACAAGTTTCTTAGTGCTAAGTGCATTTGCTAGTACGTTTGTATTAGAGAAGATGCTAGTCAAATCAATGATGGGTTATGCAGTTGCGGCCGTGGCGGCATATGTAATCTGGATTGGTGTTACTAAAATACTTGATGAAGCAAAACCAGTCGCTGAAAATCATAAAATGTATTGGCGAGTAGGTCAGTGGGTAACAACTGGCTTTTTATGGTTTACTTGGTTATCACATGATATGGCAAACATTGCCGTATTCTTACCAAGACAAATCCCATTTGATTTAATGGTAATAGTAAGTGCAGTATTTGTATTTGGCTTAGGTTATATATTTTATACTGGTGGTGGTAAAATACAAAATATCGTAATTGAAAAACATAACACACGTTATGTAAGAAGTGCTACAATAATTGATTGTGTATATTTTCTAATTCTTTGGTTTTTCAAGGAACTGAATGATATACCAATGTCAACAACTTGGGTATTCGTAGGATTACTTTGTGGTCGTGAACTTGCTATGGCAACAATTACAGGTAAAGAAAAGTTTAAAACTGTTTTTCCTCTTGTAACTAAAGACTTCATAAAGATGATGATTGGTTTAGGTGCGAGTGTTGGTGTAGTTTTATCTATTCACTATATAATTGTACCCAACGGATTGCACTAAAAAGATAAATAATTACATAACAAAAACTAATACTAGACGTAATGGATATTTAAAAAAGGTATAAGTTTGTCGGACACTGCATTTCATTCCGATAATCAATGTAATGAATTTTGGGACCCACTCGTAAGAGTGGGTTTTCCATTTGCAATAAATAATGTTATGAAGAATAACGTATACATAGGATGGGATAAGCGGGAAGAAATTGCGTATGAAGTTTGCAAGAAAAGTATCGCTAAACTATCTGTCAACACCGATGTATTTCCAATAAAACAAAAAGAGTTAGGTGATTTATATACTAGACCAGTCGATCCTTTATCGTCAACTGAATTTACGTTTACAAGATTTCTTGTACCAGCATTGATGAATTATAACGGTTGGGCATTGTTTATGGATTGTGATTGTGTGTTATTAGAAGATATACAAAATTTGTTTTCTCAAGTAGACGACCGTTATGCAGTTATGTGTGTAAAGCACGATTACACTCCGAAAGCAACAACTAAAATGAATGGTGCAATACAACATCAGTATCCAAGAAAGAATTGGTCAAGTGTTGTATTGTTTAATTGTTCACATCCAAAAAACAAAATACTAACACCAGAACTTATCAGTGATACCAATACTACTGGAAAGTATCTACATAGATTTTCTTGGTTAGATGATAGTGAAATAGGAACACTATCGCATGAATGGAATTGGCTTGTAGGTTGGTATAAAGAACCAGAAGATGGGTCTCCAAAATTATTACATTATACAGAAGGTGGTCCTTGGTTTGAAAGATATAAAGATTGCGAATATGCAGACAAGTGGATATCTGTTGCAAATACTCTTAAGTGATAAATACATATATGCGTTATTCAGAACTTATAGAAATTACATTTGAACAAACACTTAATGAAGCATTCGATATCAACGAAGCAGGTGAAAGTGCGGAAAGACAAGAGAATGGGTTTGTTAAATCGATTGCAGATGCTATTGCTAACAATGGCGGTAAGCCTATTAACCTAATAGCAGGTAAAGAAACTATTAAAGGTATTACTGGTGCAACAAAATACACTGGTAGACAAGATTCAGGTTCTGAACCATATACTGATATTGTACTTGAAACAACAAACGGTAACTTAAATCTTTCTATGAAAGGTCCTTCTGCGCCATCATTAGCAGGCGGAGGTCTTCGTGGTATTCAAGCAATTATTCCAGATATTGGCGAAAACTTTTTTACTAGAGCATATGACAACTTAGTAGATAAAGGATACAAAGCAGGTGATAAAATACCAGACACTGTAGGAAAACTAAATGACAAAGATAAGATGTTACTTGTTGTTGGCACAAAAGTAATGGGTGGTCCTATTGATTACATGTATATTGGTCCAATGGATGTTGCACATGAACAAAACGGTGATACTGTAAAAGTTAATGGTTCTTTATACACATCAAAGTATTATGCAGAAAGTAAAGACCTATATTTTAGATTACGTGCAAGACGTATAGACCAAACATTTGATCCAGAAGCAAAATACGGAAACGGCATACCAAAAATTTATGGAAAGTCTCCTTCTAGAGGAGATAGTGCAGGTAGATTAGTTATTACTGATAAACCATCTTCAAAAGCATTGATGATTGTATTCTAAACATGAAGAAAGTTCAAAGGCATAGGCCTTTTTGGAAAGAACATACCATAGAATATGATAGAAAAATAATTTCTTCACCAGAACAATTTATATCTGAGAGTTCTATTTGGTTATGGGATGTAATCAAAACACATCAAATTAAACCTTATTATATAGTAACTACTAAAAAAGAGACAACTGATATTCTTTTAAACACTTGTGCTAAAACTAGTTTTGGAGAATTGTTTATTGATAGGTTATGGGTGTTTGATAAAGTGATGACATTTCATCGTAGTCAGTTAAACGTAGATAAACACTTAGAAAGTCAAAATGTAATCAGATATAACTTATCATTTGATCCAACACATAAACATCTAACATCTGATTATGAAACATATGAATACTTGCATCAGCCTGTAAAGTTTCATGATTTTATAAAAGAAGATATCAAAGAATATGTTACACCATTTACATTTAGACTTAACACTAAAGGATTTGGTGGTGTGGAACTTCATCCAGGAGCAGTAAGACGAGCATTTTTAACGGCACTTTCTGATGATACTAAAATAAAATTAATAATATGTGATAGACAAAACATTGAAGAAAATAAAGTGTTAGATGCTTTTTCAAATAAAGCTATATCTTTGTTCGATAAGACACCAGAAGAAATAGCTGATATATTACAAATGAACACTCTTTATAGCACAAATCCTAATACATGTATGTCGTTTGCAGTTTGTACTTCTGGCACAGACCAAGGGTTAATAGAAATATCACAACCATTTAATACTTTATCTAAAAAGCCTAATTACGTAATTGAGCATACAAAACAACTTGTAGTAGTAAATTCAATGAAAATTGCATACTTAAAAGATGGAAAATGGTTACCTAATATAGGTAAATATAAAATAACATAGTATTCCCTTGCTTTTTAATACATTAAAAACTTGACAAATCCCTATAAAACGTGTATACTGTAAGTATATTAACAATGAGAAAGGTATATGAAATGAAAAAATATATTATTGCGTTGATTGGTTCTGTAATGTTGTTATCTACAACTGCAAACGCCAATACAACTAGAATTCAAGTGGAAACTGTTTCTAGTACTGCTATTACACAACAAGTAGTACAAAAGACACCTTCACAACAATGTAGCATAGTTGATGTGCCTATTTACAGTACACAGAATAATGCTAGTTCAGGTGATGTATTGTTTGGCGCTATCATTGGTGGCGTAATCGGTAATCAGTTTGGTAAAGGTAAAGGCAACGATGCGGCTACGGCCTTAGGTGCTATCATTGGTGCAGATGCGGCCAATAAGAAAAAATCTTCACAAACTATTGTAGGTTACAAACAAGTACAACAGTGTAACACAATCTTTATTGAAACAGTTGCAGATAAGATTGTAGGTTATAATACTACATTCAGAGATAATAACGGACAAACATATGTGTATCAAACTGGTTCACAATGGAAAGTCGGTACTATCGCATTCTTAAACGTTACAACAACACTAAACTAAACTAATAATATTATTCTCCTTCTCAAGTAGATAAATACGTATGAGGTCTACAAAGAAGGAGAATATTATGTTATTTCCAATTATTACCTTTGCTACGGCTATTGCGATTGCTTTTATAGCCGCGTGGTTTTCAATCGTCGGACTTATGGCGATTTTTGCCGCCTCAGCAATACCAGTAGCATTAATGGCAGGTTCACTTGAAGTCGGCAAACTTATCGCCGCCTCATGGGTGTACCGTAATTGGAAGAGGGCTCCATTTCTATTAAAATTTTATCTAACGATAGCAGTTGTCGTTTTGATGTTCATCACAAGCATGGGTATTTTCGGTTTCTTATCGAAAGCACACCTTGAACAAGCCGCACAGGGAACGGCTAACGTTGCAAAGGTTGAACGTATTGACAATGATATTATTAGGTTTAACTCAATAATAGAACGTACTGAAATAAAAATAGCTAAACTTGAAAATGAAACTAGTGACGATTCATCTGATATCAATACTCAGATTGATGCGGAGCAAACACGTATGGATAATGCGTATGCTCGTATTCAGCCTGCTATTGATGAGCAAATGGAAATCATTAGACAGGAACAGAAAGGTTCCGATGAACAAGTAAAATCTTATACAGAGCAAATCAATCGTATTGACGATTCTTTAGCTAAGTTACAATCTTATGCTGAAAATGTTGACAATCCAGATAATGTGAAAAAGATACAGGCTATGATTGGTACAAAAGTAGATGGAAGATATGGATATATTACTGCTGGCAAAGTCACTAAGTTTATTGAGAAATCAAATGCAGACAAAGAAAGACTTATTGCTATTGTAGAAGATATTCGTAATTCTGTGAACACAGATATTATCGACCAGGCACGTGAAGAAATAAAACGTTTACGTGGCATGGCAGACAGAGAAATTCAAAATGCACAAGATAATATTAATCGTCTACGAAGTGTTTTATCACAAGTAGGAGAAATTGACAATACAGACGAAATAGATACTTTGGTCTTAAAGGTGTCAAAGACAGAACAAGATATTGAAACTCTTTTAGATGAGAAGTTTGAATTAGAAAGTGAAGTCAGACAACTTGAAGCCGAAGTTGGACCAATTAAGTATATTGCTGAATTGATATATGGGGAAACTAATCCCGCTATTATAGATTCGGCTGTACGTTGGTTAATTATCGTGTTTATATTCGTATTTGACCCACTTGCAGTTATCTTATTAATTGCCGCAAACTATAGTTTTGCCAATAGACACAATAAAGATAATAGACAAGAAGAAATGTTTGAAGGACTTTTTCAAAAAAATAAAGAAAAAACGCTTGACAACCAGGAAGAAATAAGCGATAATAAAGAGGTTAACATGAATTCAGATAATGATATTGAAAAGGATCTTGAAATGGATCCTCAAGAACATCAACTTAACGAACTAAAAACAGAGTTTGACGAAATGATGTCTATCAAGGAAGCTGATGAAGTAGTTAAGCATGAAATAGAAAAAGAACAACAACAAGAAATTGTGAAAGAAACAAAACCCGAAATCAAAGAACCAAATGAACTTGATGACCATGGTGTTAAGTTAGATCCTGCTGAGGTTGATTTAGAGAAAGTTATTGAAAAAGCAGACGAAAAAACTCTAAATAAACTTAAGAAGGATATTGACAGAGAAATAAATACTAAGAAGGAACGCAAGTCAGGCTGGTTAGATGATTTAGGTAGCGGCTTTTACAAAGACTAAAAAGGTTAAAACGGAATAAAATTGTCAGATAAAAAAGATTATCATTGCTCTTTTTGTGGGAAACATAAAAATGAAATTAGTACACTTATTGCAGGTCCATCGACTTTTATATGTAATGAGTGCATAGACCTCTGTCATTCTATTGTTCACGAAAAAAAGAAATCTGATAAAGCAAATAAAAAAGTAGACGGCGAGACTCCTACTCCAGATGAAATCAAAGAGTTTTTAGATTTACATGTGATAGGACAAAGTGAAGCAAAAGAAGTTTTAAGTGTCGCCGTTTACAATCATTATAAAAGAATTTCACAACCAGCAGACGATGATATAGAATTAGAGAAATCTAATGTTATGATGCTAGGACCGTCTGGTACAGGTAAAACTCTACTAGCAAAAACAATCGCAAAATTTTTAGATGTTCCCTTTGCACAAATCGATGCAACGACATTAACTGAAAGTGGTTATGTAGGTGAGGATGTTGAGAACGTAATTCAACGATTGCTTATGTCCGCAGACTTTGATGTTTCAAAAGCAGAAAACGGTATTATCTATATTGATGAGATTGATAAGAAAGCTAAAAAAGGTGAAAACTTATCAATAACAAAAGATGTAAGTGGTGAGGGTGTACAACAAGCACTTCTAAAAATTGTTGAAGGTACAAGTGTTCGTGTTCCACCAGGAGGCGGACGTAAACATCCAGGTGCAGAAATGCTTGAAGTTGATACAAGTAAAATTTTATTTGTAGTCGGTGGTGCATTTGTTGGCATCAATGATATAATCAAGAAAAGAAAAAATTCTGCAGGTTCAATAGGCTTTGGTGCTAAAGTTTTAGCATCGGAAGATGATGATATTAATGTCAGAGAAAATGTACTTCCAGAAGACATGATTAAGTATGGTATTATCCCAGAGTTTATGGGAAGATTTCCTATCTTAGTTGGTATTGATATGCTGACAAAAGAAGAACTAATCAGAATTTTAACAGAACCAAAGAACAGTCTCGTTGCACAATTCAAAAAGATATTCAAATTAGATGGTGTTGAATTAAACATAAATAAAGATGCGTTAGAAGAAATCGCAGAAATAGCCACAAAGAATAAAACAGGTGCAAGAGGTCTAAGAAGTGTTTTAGAAAAGTCATTATTAAAACTTCAATTTAAATTACCAAAGTTATCAAAGAATGCAGGTCTTGTATCTGTAGAAATCACTGGTGACTTTATTAAAAATCAAACAGACCCTATTTTAGTATTTAAGGAAAAGAAAGGTAAAACAAAAAGCGTCAATGAATAAACGTTTCAGACAAGATGAACGTAAACCGTTCGTCATTGCCAACCACAGAATTCGTGCTAACGAATTACGTGTGTTATCAGACACTGGAGAGCAACTTGGTGTCATGCAAAAAAATCAGGCACAGAATATTGCTAATGAACAAGAGTTAGATTTGGTTCTTATAGTCCCAAATGCTGAACCGCCGGTAGCTAAGATTATTAGTCTCAATAAGTATAATTACGAGATTAAGAAAAGAGAAAAAGAGAAAGCGAAACAGGCAAGACAAAGTGCAGTTGATACAAAAGAAGTTAAGTTTAGACCTGCAATAGGTGAACATGATTTGAAGATGAAAGTAAATCAAATTCAAAAGTTTATCGAAAAGGGTTCTAAAGTTAAGATAACGATACAGATGCGAGGCAGAGAGAATTCTAAAGCAAAAGATGTTTTAGAACAATTCAGTTCCCAGTTCTCTGAGTATTTGAGTGGTTTTAAATACGATGCTCCTCTAAAACTAAGTGGGAACAGAATAATAGGTGTAATAGTAAAAGATGAAAAATAACAGGCGAAACTATAATAACAACAGTAGGGATGATGGCCCACGTGTTTCTGGTATTGCAGTTGAAGTTAAGAATGGTCAATTCGAAAGGGCATTACGTAAGTTCAAAAAGAAAGTAACAGATTCTGGTATCATCCAAGAGGTTAGAGACAGAAAGCATTTTGTCAAACCAAGTGAAATTAAACGTAAGGCTAAAGACGCCGGTAAAAAGCGTTGGAAAAGAAAACAAAGAATGTCGGAGTTGGATTGAAAAAGGGGACCTATGTCCCCCTTTTGTGATTATGTTAATCTAAATTAGAATAAATGGTCAGTAACTACTTCTTCAAAGATTGGCTGAGGATTTGAGAAAGATTCCATGTTAGATTGTATAGCAGTTTCTATTGCCGTAACAGCATCAGTATTTGGATATATAACTGTTATGATACCTTCAAATTTGTCCTCTGTTAATGCTTCTTGATATACTGTATTATTTGCAATATCAATACCAGCATCAGTCAATACTTGTCTCATCATGTTGTAATATGATGTATAGTTGTTGTCACTAATCATTTGATTTACGTCATCATATTGCTTAACAATATGTGGATAAAAAAGTTTAGTTTCTTTAATCATAATAGGTGGCCTCCTAAATAATATTTGATTATAGTATTATTTATCAAATTTGTAAAAAAGGATATAGCAATGTCAGTAGATTTAGAACAATTAACTTTAAGAGAATTACAGAAAGAAAGTGCCAGAGCATTATTGACACAGGATGGCACAAGTAATGGTATATCAAAATACAATAAAAAGGCACACCATAATAGTCAGTTATGGTATAAGGCTGTTTTGGAAGATTATATCGAAAAATATGGCGGATTACCAAAAGATGTTGGACCCGCAAAAGATATAGTTTTATTATCAGAGAAACTTGGACACTAATATGATAAATATATGTACGTTCAGGTACTATAGCCCGGAAGTAGCATAATGCGAAGGAACGCACTTAAACCTTTAACCGGGAGAGTGCAATGGATTTATTCGCTATTTGGTGCTTTAAACGTGAGATTTCACAACAAAAAAGAAAGAAAATTGACTTTTTATTAAGAAAAAGTTATTTCTGCTCTTGACATTTCCAAAAAAATCATTATATTAATAGTATATGCATAATTTCATGCATAAATAACTATGTAGATTGCTTTAGATAGGATCTACATTAAATTAACTTGCTTAACAAAGGAGTAAACAATGACAAACGGACTATCTATTTTTAACCAGTTGCGTCCTGTAACTGTAGGCTTTGACAACATGTTTGACCATTTTGAACGTATGTTCGATGGTGATGTTGCAACATTTCAAACCCAAGTAAACTTCCCACCTTACAATATCGTAAAGACTGGAGATTTCACTTATGATGTAGAACTAGCATTAGCTGGTTTCTCAAAAGATGATATCACAGTTGACTATGCTGATAATCTTTTAACAGTTAAATCTGTTAAGAAAGAAAAATCAGAAGACGGTAAAGACGGTGTTCTTCACAGAGGTATCTCTAAGAGAATGTTTTCTAAAGCATTCACTATTGCAGATGATGTTGAAGTGAAAGGTGCAGAGTTGAAAGACGGGTTATTGAAAATATCTTTAGAACGTATCGTTCCAGAAGGTAAGAAGCCTCGTAATATCGAAATCAAATAATAACACTTAAAATATAAGTATGAAGGCGAGGGGAAACTCTCGCCTTTTTTATTTTTTATACTTGAATTCTATGTATAAAAATGTTACAATACAGATAAATATATGAAAGATAGGGTTATATGACAATGAGTGTACAAAATGAAAGTGTAACAGATATTGATACTTCCTCAAAAATACATATTGAGGAACCAAAGCGTTATTATATTGTTATGCATAATGATGACCAAACTCCTATCGAATTTGTAGTTAAAGTTTTACAAGAACTATATCACCACGAACCCCAAACAGCAGAAGATTTGGCAAACAAAATTCATATCGACCAAAAGGCGATTGTCGGTATGTTCAATTTAGAAATAGCAGAACAGAAGATGGAAGAGACTCACGGAACTAGCAGGGCACACGGCTACCCATTAACGGTAACCTTGGAACAGGCAGATTAACAACAGAGACTCAAAATGATTTCCTATAAATTTTTACAATACAACACGGATAACCTCCGTCTTGGATGGTCTATACTTGAAAAGTTAGCTGGATCTAGCGACTTTTTATTATTACAGAGATTTCCAAAAGATAAACAAAAAGAATTATGCAATATAACTGGTAAAGCATTCTTAACTGAAAGTGTTATGCACAAGAACATGTCACTTGCAATAGGCAGGGCAGAAGGATTAAGTTCAGTAGGAGGAGTAGAAACTATAAATTTACCAAGTAGTCAACTAGTACAAGCAGTTGGTAATGAATGGCAAGGATGTACGGCTCTCAGAGGCATGTATAATAATATAAGATTAGTTTCAGTATTACCTTGTTTTCCAGAACCAATGGGAGAATTCCCAATAACAAAGGAAGACAACGAAAAAGATATACAATTTCTTTTAGAGAAATTTAAAGATGAACCTACTATTATTGTGGGCGATTTTCATTTTTCTCCAGAAGACAATGCGATAAATGAACTAATAGAATCAAATGGATTTAAGAGTTATTTGGACGGGCACAAGACATTCAAAACCTCAACAGGGCATTTTATTAATTTAGATAAATTATTATGTAACTTTTCTATTGACATTTCAGATATAATAGTGCATAATGTAGATACAGATATGCAACAAGGGCATTTTCCTATAACGTATACATTGAGTTGGGAGCCCAACAAAAAAGACGAATCGAATGAGGACATAAATGAATTTAAAAATCTTACATGAACTGGATAGAATTCTAAAACATAATCCAAGTTTACAATCAAATAAACATACCCTTTGTCAAGTTGTCAACGGTGTGTTTGATATAGAATTAAATCAAATTGATGATACAGAAATTCATACATTAGCAGAACAAATTGATAGAGCGGTGTTGTCAAACTATTTTAGTAAAGTTTGGCAACCCGAAACAAAGAAATACAAATACAGTGGACTATCTATTATTGATGAAGTCAATAGTATGAATCCAGACAATGTAGTTGATATTGGTTGTGGGTATAACGAGTTCAAAGGTAAGATTAAAAATCTAATTGGCATCGATCCATATAATGATAGAGC
>Ga0228662_1000098_pt1 | contig 47644 bp, 40 predicted proteins | sample 76DmetaG_FD_183173 | JGI IMG/M metagenome (GOLD analysis project Ga0228662, IMG submission 183173) | Seawater microbial communities from Monterey Bay, California, United States - 76D | ecosystem: Environmental > Aquatic > Marine > Coastal | place: USA: California | collected 2016-11-10
AATCTTCAATCCAGCAAGACCACCTTAAACGCCGTAACGCCCTCGGTGAAGGCGCTTTTAGAAGCAACAGATAACATCCGCAACCCCCTTTCGATAACTATTTATATCTTTTTTTACTTTCATGGAAAATTCTTGATCCAAGACGAACCCGCAAAGCACAATTTCCCATAAAACACTGCGTTTTTGGGGGGTTCACTGCTTTGCAGACCCCTTAACGACTTTTAAAGCGTTGGCGCTTTGGGCTTTCTATCCGCTGCGAAAACACGCCATTTTCCAATATCGACCCGCGCCAAAAGTAAAAACAGAATCGATCCTAAGTAAAGAAGCGGTTCGATCTGGAGACCTTTGCGCAGCATCACAAAATGCAGCCCCCCCAAGATACAGATCCCATAGGTTAGCCGATGCAATTGACGCCATCTTGAACCCAGCCGGCGTTGCGCAACATTATTTGACGTGAGCGCCAAAGGAATCAGCCCCAACAGCGCCAGCATCCCAATCGTTATATAAGGGCGTTTCATTATATCCGCCCAAACCCGATTGAGATCCCCAAGATCGAGCAAGGCCCAGGTCAGAACATGCAGGAGCACGTAGCCAAACGCAATCAATCCAATCGCCCGCCGAAACTTAAACAGGTTGATCCCAAAGATACGGCGCAGCGGTGTAATCGCCAACCCAAAAACCAACATTTGCAGCGCAAATTCGCCCAGCAAATGTTCTAATTTCGCAATCGGCTCTGGACCCAGCTCGTTGCGAACACCGAGCATGATAAAATAAACACCGGGCGCCGCCCCGATTAAGTATATAAGCCAAACAGGAAGTTTGCGGCTTAAATGATTTATGTGCTCCACCACGCGCAGATCACCCCTCAACTTTCAGGCTTATTAGATAAACTTTGTCAGATCCATGTCCTTATACAGTTCTGCAACATCCTCTTGATAGCCATTGAACATCAATGTGGGCTGGCGTTTGGCAAACAGGCCTCCTCCGATGCGCCGCTCTGTTGCCTGCGACCAACGCGGGTGATCAACCTGTGGGTTCACATTGCTGTAAAACCCGTATTCCCGCGCATTCGCCAAAGACCAACTGGTGGGGGGCATCGTATCGGTCAGGGTAATCTTTACGATCGATTTAATTGATTTAAAACCATATTTCCATGGCACCACCAGACGCAGCGGCGCGCCGTTTTGATTGGGAATTTGTTTCCCGTAAATACCATTTGCCATCAGCGTCAGCGGATGCATTGCCTCATCAAGCCGCAGCCCCTCTACATATGGCCAATCAAGCACTGGATAATTTTGTCCGCGCATCTCTTCGGGCCGGTATAAGGTTTGAAAGGCCACATATTTCGCCTGCGATTGAACCCCTGCCATATTCAAAAGATCCGCCAGTTCGAACCCGTTCCACGGCACCACCATTGACCATGCCTCGACGCAGCGAAACCGGTAAATGCGTTCTTCAATCGTCATCTTTTGGAGAATATCTTCAAGGTGATATACCGCAGGGCGATCCACCAACCCATTGATTTCCACGCTCCACGGAGTGGTGCTTAAAGCGCCTGCATATTTGGCGGGATCACTTTTTCCCGTACCGAATTCATAGTAATTGTTATAGTTGGTAATATCTTCCCATTCATTCGGCACCAGCTCTTCAGCGCGTTGCGCTGCGCTTGACGCAGAGGCCAAACCACCCGCCAACCCAATCCCCGCCAGACCGGCGAGCAAATGCCTTCTGTTTACAAAAACCTGCTCATCGGTCACCTCCGACGGTTTCAGATCAGATCTCCAACGATGCCCCATGACAAATCCCTTTTACACAATTCCCACCGTGAACTTAGCGCGTTCCGCAGCATCTTCAAAAAACAACCTTTTTCACAAAAACGTGTTGTTTTAGTGAAGCACCGCATCCTGCGGCGTCACCGCCATGGGTTTCGCTAGCTGTCCAGCAATCACGAGCCCCGCATCCTCTGCGGAAATAGGCACCTGCTGATCCTCAGCGATTTCACCAGAGAGCAACAGCTCTGCCAAAGCATCTTGAACATGGCGTTGAAGAACCCGTTTCAGCGGCCGCGCGCCAAAGCTGGCATCATAGCCATGCTGCGCCAACCAACTTTTGGCCTTCGCATCAACCTCAAGCGAAATATTGCGGCCAGAAAGTCGCGCCTGTAGCCGCGCAAGCTGAATATCAACGATTGCCCCCATATGCGCAGGCTGCAAGCGGTTGAAGACCACCAATTCATCAAGGCGATTCAAGAATTCAGGCCGAAAATGACCACGCACGGCCGCCATCACATCTTCATTCGTCGCAAAGCGATCCTGAGACTCGGGCGCGGCATTCAAGGGTTGCGAGCCCAGATTTGACGTGAGAATGATCAGCGTTTGCTTAAAATCAACGTGATGGCCCTGACTATCGGTGAGCATCCCCTCATCCATAACCTGCAATAACAGATTAAACACATCCGGATGCGCTTTTTCCACCTCATCAAACAGCACCACTTGATAGGGCCGTCGGCGCACCGCTTCTGTTAAGACACCGCCCTCTTCATAACCGACATAGCCCGGAGGCGCCCCGATAAGGCGCGCAACGGAATGCTTTTCCATATATTCCGACATATCGATGCGCACCATCGCGGCATCATCATCAAATAAGAATTGTGCAACGGCTTTCGTCAATTCGGTTTTGCCAACCCCCGTCGGGCCCAGAAACAAAAAGGACCCCAAGGGCCGGTTTTCATCATTCAATCCGGCGCGCGCCCGCCGCACCGCGTTTGCGACAGCGGCTAAAGCAACATCCTGACCGATCACCCGCTGGCTCAGCGCTGCCTCCATGCGCAGCAACTTATCACGCTCTCCCTCAAGCATCTTGCTGGTGGGGATGCCCGTCCAACGCTCGACCACCGTGGCGATATGTTCGGGGCGTACCGCCTCTGTGATCAGCGCGCCTGCAGAATCAACGTGCTCGGCATCGGAAAGTTGCTTTTCCAATTGCGGAATAACCCCGTATGACAATTCACCCGCCCGCGCCAAATCGCTTTGGCGCGTTGCCTGATCCAATTCCGCCCGCGCCCGATCCAATTGTTCTTTAATGCTACGCCTGCCAGCCATTTTATCGCGCTCTGCCTGCCATTGCGCGGTAAAAACAGCGCTTTCATCCTGCAGCATCCCCAAAGCTTTCTCAATATCTGCAAGCCGCGCAAGGGATGCGGCATCATCTTCGCGGCGCAGCGCTTCCACCTCGATTTGCTTTTGCAAAATTTCGCGATCAAGCGCGTCTAAGTTTTCCGGCTTGCTGTCAACTTGCATCCGCAACCGGCTGGCCGCCTCATCCATCAAATCAATGGCTTTATCAGGTAAAAACCGATCTGTGATATACCGGCTAGACAAAGTGGCGGCTGCAACCAGCGCCGAATCGGAAATACGCACGCCATGATGCAACTCATATTTCTCCTTGATTCCGCGCAAAATGCTAACGGTGTCTTCCAAGGTTGGTTCGCTGACCATAAGCGGCTGAAAACGCCGCGCCAGCGCGGCATCTTTTTCAACATATTGCCGGTATTCATTCAATGTGGTGGCGCCAATGCAATGCAACTCACCGCGCGCCAGCGCTGGCTTAATCATATTCGCCGCATCCATGGCGCCATCCGCCTTACCAGCCCCGATTAAAGTGTGCATTTCATCGATGAACAAAATGATCTCGCCCGCTGCGGCGGTGATTTCCTTTAAAATTGCAGTCAGGCGCTCTTCAAATTCGCCGCGATATTTGGCACCTGCAATCAAAGCCCCCAAATCCAACGCCATCAGACGTTTATTCTGCAAAGATTCGGGCACATCACCGTTCACAATGCGCAAGGCCAAGCCTTCGGCGATGGCAGTTTTGCCAACGCCGGGATCGCCGATCAAAACCGGGTTGTTTTTGGTGCGCCGCGACAGCACTTGCATCGCGCGCCGAATCTCTTCATCGCGCCCAATGATGGGATCGATGCCGCCAGAGCGGGCGCGCTCGGTCAGATCCAACGCATATTTATCCAAAGCTTCAAAACCATCTTCGGCATGCGCGGTTTCTGCAGTGCGCCCTTGACGCATCTCTGCAACCGCGCGGGTCAGGCTTTGAGCCGTCACGCCCCCTGCCACCAACACGGCCTGCGCCGGTGATTTCACCAAAGCCAAACCCACAAGAAGGCGCTCAACAGTGACAAAGCGATCCTGGGCTTTTTGTGCCTGATTCTGCGCCTCTGAAAGCACTTTTACAACGCTGCCATCCAGTTTTAACTGCCCCGACTCGCCCGAAACTTTTGGTAATTTTCTGAGTTCAGCCTCGACAGCAGTGGCGATAGCCGCAGGGCGCCCTTGCGCCCGCTCGATCAGATTGCGCGTCAATCCTTCGGGGTCATCCATCAAAGCTTTCAATAAATGTACCGGCATAAACCGTTGATGATCTTGCACCGTCGCTAGGGTTTGCGCATTTTGAATAACCCCGCGTGCGCGTTCCGTGAACTTGCTTAAGTCCATCGCACTCTCCTTTACTAAAGCGCCTATTACGTCAAACACCCGGCTTTCGGCATATTTACACATCAGGCCTTTCTGAGATGTGATATGGGCAATCGACCAATTGGTTTCAAGAAAACTCAGTTTATTTTACTGATGAGGCGTTGCAAGCGATGCCGATCACGGGTCAATGGCTTGACGGCAAGCCCATGCCAAGCTTAGACCCGCAACAACCCAAAAAGGACCAAAATAATGCCAGATTCCAGATTAATTGTTGCCCTTGATGTTCCCGATGCGCTTGCCGGATTGGCCTTGGCGCAAAAACTTGGCGATCAGGTGGGATTTTATAAAATTGGGCTGGGCATGTTGACAGGGGGCGGTTTGGCGCTGGCCAATGAATTGAAACAAGAGCACGGCAAACAGATCTTCCTTGATATGAAGCTGTTCGATATTTCAGCAACGATCGAACATGCCACGCGCGGATTGGCGCAATATGATATTGATTTTTTGACCGTTCATGGGGATCCGCATGTGGTCAGAGCGGCAAAAGCAGGGGCCGCGGGCAAGAATTTGAAGATTCTTGCCGTGACAATCCTTACATCGCTTGATCGCGCAGATTTAGATGCTTGTATGATAAAAGGCGGCGCCATTTCCGATCTTGTCATCGAACGGGCCACCCGCGCATTCGACGCTGGCGCCGATGGGGTTATTGCCTCTCCGCAAGAAGCTGCTTTGATCCGCAGCCTTCCGATCAGCGCTGGTAAATTAATCGTCACGCCAGGCGTGCGCCCAACTGGCGCTGCTCTGGGGGATCAAAAGCGCGTCATGACACCCGCTGAGGCGATTGCCGGCGGCGCCGATCATCTGGTGATTGGCCGGCCGATTACCGCAGCCAACGATCCCGCAGCGGCCGCAGCGGCAATTCTCGCTGAAATCGAAGGCATAAAATGAAAAACCCCGCCAAGATGGCGGGGCGTTTCGAAAGCTTACTGACCCTGTGGGTTCAGCCCTGACGGGCTTTGAACCGAGGTTGCGTCTTGTTAATGACGTATACGCGGCCTTTGCGGCGCACGACACGACAGTCGCGGTGACGCTGCTTCAGCGAGCGGAGTGAGTTTTTGACCTTCATGGCCTTCTCCTTCAATCGCGGCGCGTCTTTGCGCCAGTTGCTGTTGACCCCATAATGAGGGGCCGTGAAACCCGTGGTGGGCGGTACTGGGATCGAACCAGTGACCCCTACGATGTCAACGTAGTGCTCTACCGCTGAGCTAACCGCCCGTCTTGGCGATGCGCGCAGCACCAAAAAACGGAGCGCGGAAAGCCGCGCCGGTGGAGGGTCTATAAAAGGTTGGTTGCGCGGGATCAAGGGCTTTTGCAATTCTCTATTTTTAAGCTATCCTGAACCCATGGAAAACCTGCCCTTGGACCATTGCGCCTATAAAATTGTTGAACCCGAGGCTTTAACATCCTCTGTGGTGTTTGCCTCCCCCCATAGCGGGCGCGCGTATCAGGGCAGCTTTTTGAAAAGCTCTATTCTCGATGACTTAACGATTCGCAGTTCGGAGGATGCTTATGTCGATCAACTGATCGCCTGCGTCCCAGGTTTTGGCGCGCCGCTTTTAACCGCCAAAGCGCCCCGATCCTTTTTGGATCTTAACCGCGCTGAGGATGAGCTGGATCCAGCCCTAATTACCGGCGTTCCGAGCGCCAAACAAAATCCACGGATTGCCTCAGGGCTGGGGATCATCCCACGCGTCGTTGCAAATGGGCGCGCGATCTACCGCGGGAAAATGTCTAAAGAAACCGCCCAAGCGCGCATAGACACCTATTGGACGCCCTATCATAAGGCTTTAAAAGCGCTTCTGGCGCGCGCGCAGACCAAATTTGGGCGCGCAATTTTGATCGATGTGCATTCAATGCCCCACGAAGCCGTTGCGCCAACCGGCCGCGTACAGCAAACCACCGAGATCGTTATCGGGGATCGCTTTGGGGCCTCTGCCGAGTCGCGACTGGCGGAGAATGTGCTTGATATTTTTAGCAGCCACGGATTTCGCGTGGCGCGCAACGCGCCTTTTGCCGGTGCTTATATCACCCAGCGCTATGGCCGCCCCCATTTCAATCAACATGTTTTGCAAATCGAAATTGACCGCGCGCTTTATCTGAATGAGGCCAATATCACCCCCTCTGAACAATTTGAGTTTTTTCGTCAACGATTGCGCAAAGTGCTGGCCGAGATCGCAAAAACCGGCGCAGCAGAAAGAAGCCTCGCCGCCGAATAGCCACTAGCGCAGCGCCCGGCCTTTAAGAATCGCATCCTCGCCAAATTTTTTGCGGATTTTATCCGTGGCACGCTCTGCAGCGCCGCGCTGATGGGCCTGTGGGTCCAAAAGATCCCCAGATCGCTCCGCCTGGCTGGCCTCGCATAAATCTGACAGACCCGCTCCGATCAGCCGGTAGGCTTGCCCTGCTGGAATTTGCGACAGCATGGCCCGCGATACGCGGTAGACACGATCGGCCAATTGCGTCGCATCCTCCAACGTTTGACGTTTGGTAATAATTTTATGGCCAGCGGTTTTAAGCTTCAGCGTTACCACACGCCCCGCCAACTCTTTTGCCTTTGCCCGATCCGATACTTTTTCGCACATCCGCCATAAATGACCGTCCAATAAATCAGGATCGGCGGTATCTTCAAAAAATGTGGTTTCATTAGAAATCGATTTCACCGGTGTGTTCCGGCTAATCCGGCGATGATCTTGGCCCCGTGCAAGATGCCAAAGCCTGTCGCCCATCGACCCAAATTTTTGCGTCAAGTCATCGCGTTGCCACCGCAACAAATCGGTAAAACTGCGAATGCCGGCCTGCGCCAAAGCGGCTTGCGTGGCGCTGCCTACCCCCCAGATCATCCGCACAGGCTTATCCTGCAAAAACGCCGCCGTATCGTCTTTTCCGATCACAGAAAACCCACGGGGTTTGTTTAAATCAGAGGCCACTTTTGCCAGAAACTTATTATGCGACAACCCGATCGATCCGGTCAGACCCAACTCTTGGCGCATCCGATACACCAGGCGCGCCAACATCACTGCGGGGGGCGCTCCATGCAATTTTTCTGTCCCGCGTAAATCGAGAAAAGCTTCATCTAAAGAAAGGGGCTCAATGGCCGGCGTCAGATCTTCCATCATCTGCCGGATTGCGCGGCTGACCTCTGCATAAACCGCCATTCTAGGCTTTATAATCACCGCGTCGGGGCAAAGCTTTAAGGCTTGGAACATCGGCATGGCGGATTTCACGCCCCGAATCCGAGCCACATAGCAGGCGGTGGACACCACACCGCGCCGCCCACCGCCAATAATCACCGGCTTATCTGCCAAATCAGGATGATCGCGCTTTTCCACGCTGGCGTAAAAGGCATCGCAATCCATATGCGCGATACTCAGCGTAAAAAGCTCTGGATGCGTTACGATATTGGGCGCATGGCAACGCGGGCAGCGCCGGCCCGTTTCAAACGGCTGGCAGCATTCTTGGCACAGGCTAGGCATTAACCTGCCTTGCAGCTGCCCATGGCGCCCGATATTGCGGCGCTTGTTTCAGGAAGAAGCTCACACTCATGTCCATCGGCCCAACGATTGGCGTATTTTAAATCTTGCCGACGATAACAAAAAACGCCGCGCAGGCAAAATGCAAAATCAACCCTTTTCGCGCCATGCATTCACGATAGGGTAGCGCCGATCCAGCCAAAAACCCCGCGCCGATAGCCGCGTTCCGGGCGCCGCTTGGAAGCGTTTATATTCGCTTGCGTATAACAGGTTTTGCACGCGCAACGCCTCCTGTCGTGAAAACCCTTGCGCCACACATTCATCAATTGATTGATCCTCATCCACCAATAGCGTCAAAATCGCATCCAGAACGGGATAATCGGGCAAGCTATCGCTGTCTTTTTGATCGGGACGCAATTCGGCACTGGGGGGCTTATCAAGGATAGTTTGGGGAATAATAGCACCGGGTGGGCCCTGCATCCACTCGCGATGATGCGCATTGCGCCACTGACAAATTTCAAAAACGCGGGTTTTATAAAGATCTTTGATCGGGTTATAGCCACCGGCCATATCGCCATAAATTGTGGCATATCCCACGGCCACTTCTGATTTATTTCCCGTTGTCAGCAGCATTTCCCCAAATTTATTTGAGAGCGCCATTAAGAACAGTCCCCGCAAACGCGATTGTATGTTTTCTTCCGTTAAATCGGGCTGTGTGCCCTCAAAAAGCGGGGCAAGGCTATCATGTATGGCCGCTTGGCCCTGCGAAATCGGCAGAAAATCATACCGGCATTTCAGATTTTCAGCCAAATCTTTGGCATCCTGCAAAGAGCCTTCAGACGTATAATCTGAAGGTAACATAACAGCGCGCAGATTCTCAGCGCCCAGCGCATCGGCGGCAATTGCCGCCACCAAAGCGCTGTCAACACCCCCGGACAGGCCCAGCAGAACCCGCGGAAACCCGCTTTTTGCGCAATAATCACGCAAGCCTGACACCATCGCATGATAATCCGCCTCTAGGCTGCTGGGCAAAGGCGCCAAAGCGCCTTGCATCGCGCTCCAACCCGAGCCCTGCTTTATCAGAACCACATGCGCAAGCGCCGATTCAAACATCGGCATCTGCACGGCCAATGCCCCGCCGGGATTCAGCACAAAGCTGCCCCCGTCAAACACCTGATCATCTTGGCCACCCACCATATTTAGGTAAATCAACGGCAAGCCCGTTTCGATCACACGCGCCACCATAACATTCTGCCGCTCTTCAGATTTCTGGCGGTGATAGGGGGACCCGTTGGGCACCAATAAAAACTCGGCGCCGGTTTCCTGCAAGGTTTCGGCCACATCCGGATGCCATGCATCTTCACAAATCGGGCTGCCAATCCGCGTATTCCCCACCGAATAGGGCCCCGCAATTTCACCAGAGGAGAAAATACGTACCTCATCAAATACGGATTGATTGGGCAAATGATGCTTTTCAACCACAGACACAATACGGCCATCATTCAAGATAAAATACGCGTTAAATAAAGCGCCCGCTTCCACCCAAGGCCCGCCGATCGCCAAAGCTGGACCTTCTTTGCACGCCTGCGCCAACCCTTCAATTTCAGCAATTGCCGCACGCTGAAAGGCCGGTTTCATCACAAGATCCTGCGCGTTATAGCCAGTGATAAACATTTCGGGAAAGGCGACCAGATCACTGCCCGCCGCTTTTGCCTGGCCCCAAGCCTCTTTGGCCAATCTGGCATTGCCCTGCAAATCCCCAACCGTAGGGTTTATTTGGGCCAGCGTTATTTGAAATCTATCGCTCATCGCTTCGCTTTGCTCTTAACCTTTATCCTGTGTGACTTAGCAGAATACGACTAAAGGGAAAGTACCCAGACAGGGTTCAGCGTAAAAAACCGCCTAAAGCTCTTCTACCTGCAACACACCACCCAAACTTTTGATCGCACCTTTGATTTGCGGTGTAACGGGAAATTCCTGACCAATGTCAATTTCAACTTCGCCGGGCAAATCCGCATTCAACAAGCAAAAATAAATCGGCCCTTTGCCGCCGCGTTTGCTGGTGCCCGCCGCCTGCTGCAACACCGAAGCCACAGAGGGCACACTGTCCAAATTATCGATAAAAATACGCAAACCCGTCGCCCCCGCATCCGCAATCGCCCCATCTAACGGTACGACCGAACGCGCCAAAAGCTTCAACTGGTCCGATTCAAGACTGGCTTCAACCCCCACAAGGACCTGCGCGCCCGCTTCTAAAAACTCTCTGCTTTTTTCCAGCGCATCAGAAAATAACGTCACCTCATAGGCGCCGCTCACATCGCTCAGTTGCGCAAAGGCAAAGCGATTGCCTTTTGCTGATTTGCGCTCCTGCCGGCCCGCAACAACGCCTGCCAGTTTTGCAACCAGCGGACCATTTTGGGCTTTTTTCTGAAGCTCTTCCAATGTCATCACGCCTTTGCGCCGCAACGGCGCCATGTAATCATCCAGCGGATGCCCCGATAGATAAAAGCCGATTGCAGAAAATTCTTCAGACAAACGTTCTGCGGGCAGCCAATCTTCCATTGAGATCAGTCGCGGTTCGGGCAAATCCTCACCCGCCTCGCCGAATAAAGAGACCTGGTTAGAGGCTTTTTGTTCATGAATTGCGGCTGAATAGCCGACCAAAGCATCTAGGCTGGAAAAGACTCTGCGCCGATTGCCGTCCAGTTGGTCAAACGCCCCCGCCCGGGCAAGCATCTCCAATGGCCGCTTGCCAACGCGCTTTAGATCCACCCGCCGCGCCACATCAAACAAGGTTACAAAAGGCCGCTCAACGCCCTCTACATGACGCGCCTGCGTAAACAGCCGCATCGCCTCCACGCCCACATTCTTTAATGCCCCAAGCGCATAGACCAGCGCGCCCTCATGCACGTCAAACGTCGCTTGTGAGCGGTTGATGCAGGGCGGCACGAACGGCAATGACAGACCTTTGCGTACCTCTTCAAAATAAACCGCCAGCTTATCTGTTAAGTGCAGGTCACAATTCATCACCCCGGCCATGAATTCGACCGGATGGTTGGCTTTGAGCCACGCGGTTTGATAGCTGACCACGGCATAAGCGGCGGCATGCGATTTGTTAAACCCGTAATTGGCGAATTTCTCCAACAAATCGAAAACTTCAGAGGCTTTTTTTGCGTCTACTCCATTTTCCGCCGCACCCGTTTCAAATTTAGGGCGCTCGGCATCCATCGCCTCTTTGATCTTTTTTCCCATCGCGCGGCGTAAAAGATCGGCCCCGCCAAGGCTATAATTCGCCATCACCTGCGCGATCTGCATCACTTGTTCCTGATAGACGATAATGCCTTGGGTTTCTTCCAAGATATCATCGATAAGGGGGTGGATAGAGGCCCGGTCTTTCAAGCCGTTTTTCACTTCGCAATAGGTTGGAATATTTTCCATCGGACCCGGGCGGTACAAAGCTACAAGCGCCACAATATCTTCAATACAAGTCGGCTTCATCCGCTTTAGCGCATCCATCATACCGCTGGATTCCACCTGAAACACCGCGATTGTTTTTGCCGCCGCATAGAGCGCGTATGATTTTTCATCATCAAGCGGGATCGCCGCAATATCATCCTGCGTACCCGTCGCTGGCTCATATAAACTGCTGCCATCCGCCGCGATATGCAGCGCCCGGCCGGATTTAATCACCAAATCAACCGCGTTTTGAATCACAGTTAGGGTTTTCAATCCCAGAAAGTCGAATTTCACCAGACCGGCTTGTTCTACCCATTTCATATTGAACTGCGTGGCGGGCATATCCGATCTGGGATCCTGATATAGGGGCACCAGCGCATCCAGCGGCCGATCGCCGATCACCACCCCCGCCGCATGGGTCGACGCATTGCGCAACAACCCCTCGACCTGTTGCCCGTAAGTCAGCAAACGGTCCACAACCTCTTCATTTTGCGCCTCTTCGCGCAAACGTGGCTCATCAGCCAAAGCTTTTTCAATGCTGACGGGCTTCACCCCTTCCACCGGAATCATTTTGGAAAGGCGGTCGACCTGACCATAGGGCATTTGCAAAACCCGGCCGATATCTCGAACAGCCGCTTTTGATAACAGCGCCCCAAAGGTGATGATCTGGCCCACTTTGTCACGGCCATATTTTTCTTGCACATATTGGATCACTTCATCGCGGCGATCCATACAGAAATCGATATCAAAATCCGGCATGCTCACGCGTTCTGGATTTAAAAACCGTTCAAACAAAAGCGAATAGCGCAACGGATCCAAATCGGTAATGGTCAGCGAATACGCCACCAAACTGCCCGCTCCAGATCCACGCCCGGGACCAACCGGTATGTTCTTTTCTTTCGCCCATTTGATAAAGTCTGCCACGATTAGAAAATATCCTGGAAAGCCCATGCCTTCGATAATCTTCAGCTCAAATTCAAGCCGCTTTTCATAGGCCTCCACCGTATCCGCATGCGGAATAATCGCCAAACGCGCGGCCAATCCCTCTTGCGCCTGGCGGCGTAATTCCTGAACCTCATCGGTTGCAAATTTTGGCAAAATCGGATCCCGCCGATAAGCTATGAAGGCGCAACGGCGCGCGATTTCTAGCGTATTGGCAACGGCTTCGGGAAGATCGGCAAAGAGCGTCACCATTTCTTGGGGCGTTTTGAAATAATGCTGCGCGCTGAGCCGGCGGCGCGGTGCTTGCTGATCCACATAAGCCCCTTCGGCGATGCAAATCAACGCATCATGCGCCTCATACATGTCGGATTTGGGGAAATATACGTCATTGGTGGCCACCAAAGGCAAATCCATGCGATACGCAAACTCGATAAATCCGGCCTCTGTCAGTCGTTCGGCCTCGGGAAGCCCCGTCTCCCCGGGATGGCGCTGTAACTCAACATAAAGGCGATCCCCATAAATTTCGAAAAATTGCTGCATCAACGCTTCTGCTGCTGGCGCTTGGCCCGCTCTTAGCAGGCAGCCCACAGGACCATCTGCGCCCCCCGTTAAGCAAATCAGATCTTTATGAAAACGCTTCAAATCCTCTAAGCTGACTTGCGGCAGCTCGCCATCCGCCTTGAGATATAAGCAAGAGTTCAATTTGAGTAAGTTTTCATAACCCGTTTCCGATTGCGCCAGCAGCACGATCGGCGCTGGTGGTGGTTTGCGCCCACCCAGCGGCACAGGCGCATAAGCCAGATCAATCTGACAGCCCAGAATGGGTTGCACACCGGCCGCGCTGGCAGAAACCGAAAATTCAAGCGCCGCGAATAAATTATTACTATCCGTCACTGCAACGGCCGGCATCGCCATGTTTTGGCATAAATCTGGAAGCTTTTTCAGCCGCATCGCCCCTTCAAGAAGGGAATACTCGCTGTGCAATCTCAGATGGATGAATTGGGCATTTTTTGTCATAAATTTAGAATAGACCAGCCGCGGCACGACCCCAATGCCTTATTTCAAAATTTGCCCTAAAATTCGCCAAATTTGAAATAAAGAGCCCTCTGGCACGCTTGCATGAAAATAAATCTTGCCAGAATGGTAAATCGGCGGCTAGCCTTAGCGCAATCGCACCTCACATCTTCTACGCCGCATCGAAGGTTTTGAGACAGGGAAATATGGTAAGGCGGCAGGTTTAACCCGATGAACATATCGTTTCTTCTAAATGGAGAGACCGTGGCCCTGACGGAGATCAGCGCTACGACAAGCTTTTTGGATTGGCTGCGCGAAACGCGTGGACTGACGGGAACCAAAGAAGGCTGCAATGAAGGAGATTGCGGGGCCTGCACGGTGGTGGTGATAACCCCAGAGGCTGTCCAGGCGCTGAATGCCTGTATTCTCTTATTGCCGCAATTACATGGAAAAGCCGTGCGCACCGTGGAGGCGTTGGGGCAAGGCGGCGCGTTACACCCGGTGCAAAGCGCGATGATCGACGCGCATGGAAGCCAATGTGGCTTCTGCACACCGGGGTTTATCGCCTCAATGGCCGCCGCGCAGATCAATCAAGATGAAGATCATGCAACCACGCTGGCAGGTAATTTATGCCGCTGCACGGGCTATGCGCCTATTTTACGCGCTGCTGAAGCCAGCGCGCGTTTGCCACAGCCCGACTGGCTGCGCGGCGACCGACAAAAATTGGCCACAATGGATCTGCAGCACGAACAAGCCTATCTGCCAAGCTCGAGCGATGCCCTGGCCAGCCTATTGCTTGCGGCGCCGGAAACGGTTTTGGTCGCCGGCGCAACCGATCTGGCATTATGGATCACAAAAGATCTGCGCAACCCCGCCCCATTGGCGTTTTTACATCAGGCAAAAGATCTAGCACAAATTGAAGAAAATGACGATCATACCCGCATCGGCGCTATGGTGTCTATCGAAGCCCTGCGCCTATGGGCGCAAACGCCTTTGCCGCATTACAGCGAGATGTTGCGACGTTATGGATCAACGCAAGTGCGCATGGCGGCCACATTGGGTGGTAATATCGCCAATGGATCGCCCATTGGAGACAACGCGCCCGCCCTGATCGCACTTGGTGCCAAACTGGTGCTGCGCCGCGGTGCAAATCGCCGCGAAATTGATTTGGAAACATTTTTCCTGAGCTATGGCAAACAGGATCTGCAAAAGGCAGAATTTGTTGAGGCTATTTTGCTGCCAAAGCTGGGCGCATCTCTATATTGCTACAAGCTTTCAAAACGCTTTGATCAAGATATTTCTGCGGTATGCGGGTGTTTTAATATTGGGATCAAAGAAGGTTATGTAGACAGCGCGCGGATTTGCTTTGGCGGTATGGCTGGCACGCCGCAGCGCGCGCATAAAACAGAGGCTGCTCTGCTTGGCCAGCCATGGCAAGAAAGCAGTCTTGAAACCTGTCGCGCAGCTTTAACAGCTGACTTTCAACCCCTCAGCGATATGCGCGCCTCTGCCGCCTATCGCCAAGACGCTGCCTATGGGCTATTGCTCCGTTGTTATCTTGAAAGCCAAGGGCGTGCCGTGAATCTGAGAGGTGTAAACGCATGAGCCATGGCCACCCGCTTCCCCATGATGCCGCGCATCTGCACGTGACCGGCGCCGCGCGCTACGTTGATGATCTGCCTTGCCCTGCCAATTGCCTTCACCTGGCGTTTGGGCTTTCCAGCATTGCCTCGGGACAGATCACCGATCTCAGCTTAGATCGGGTGCGCGCCCATGAAGGCGTGATCGCCGTCTTAACGGCCGACGATGTGCCATTTTCAAACGATGTCTCGCCGGCAGCAGGCGATGAGCCGCTTTTAAGCGAGGGCCGCGTTCATTATATTGGTCAACCCATTTTTTTGGTGATTGCGACCAGCCATTTGAGCGCGCGCAAAGCCGCGCGCTTGGCACAGGTTACCTATGCTGAACACGAAGCGATCCTGTCAATCGACCAAGCCCTCGCCGCCAATAGCCGTTTTGAGGATGGCCCCCGGATCTACCAAAAAGGTGACCCTAGCGCGGCCATCGCGCAAGCCACGCATAAAATCCAAGGTGAGATTGTGATTGGGGGGCAAGAACATTTTTACCTTGAAGGCCAAGCCGCGCTGGCCCTTCCGCAGGATGATCAGGAAATGGTCGTTCACAGCTCGACGCAACACCCCAGCGAAATACAGCATAAGGTTGCCGATGCTTTGGGTCTTCACATGCAAGATGTCCGCGTTGAAGTGCGGCGGATGGGCGGTGCGTTTGGGGGCAAGGAAAGCCAAGGCAACGCATTGGCCGTTGCCTGCGCCATCGCTGCCCGACATACCGGACGCCCCTGCAAAATGCGTTATGATCGCGATGACGATATGATGATCACTGGCAAACGCCATGATTTTCGCATTTCTTATCAAGCAGGTTTTGACGCAGAGGGGCGTATTTCCGGGGTCACATTCGTGCAATATGCGCGCTGCGGCTGGGCCCAAGACCTTTCGCTGCCCGTGGCGGATCGGGCGATGTTACATGCCGATAACGCCTATCATCTGCATCATTGCCGCATCGAAAGCCATCGTTTGAAAACCAATACGCAAAGCGCTACGGCCTTTCGCGGATTTGGTGGCCCGCAAGGCATGTTGGGAATCGAGCGCGTGCTCGACCATATTGCGCATTATTTAAAGGAAGATGCGCTGGATATCCGGCGTCGTAATTTTTACGCTGATATGGCGGCAGCGCCGCGCTCATCTGCTCGGTCTGAAAACGCTCAAACCACACCCTATGGTATGCCGGTTACCGATTTTATTCTGCATCAATTGACCGATCAGTTGGCACAAACAAGCCAATATACAGACCGCAAGGCCGCAATTAAAACCTGGAATACGCAAAATCCCATTTTAAAACGCGGAATCGCGCTAACCCCTGTTAAATTTGGTATTTCCTTTACCTTAAGTCACCTTAATCAAGCGGGCGCTTTGGTGCATCTCTACCAAGATGGCAGCATCAGAATCAATCATGGCGGAACCGAGATGGGCCAAGGTCTGTTTCAAAAACTTGCCCAAGTGGCGGCTTTTGAATTTGGCGTTGATATGCAACAGATCAAAATCACGGCAACAGACACCGCAAAAGTGCCCAATACTTCTGCCACTGCGGCCAGTTCGGGAAGCGATTTGAACGGCATGGCAATCAAACGGGCTTGCGAACAGATCACCGCGCGCATCAGCGATTTTGTGAAACACTATTTTCAAAAACCCAACGCCATAGTGGGCTTTGAGAACAATCATATAAGCGTCGATTCGCTGCGCGTGCCATTTCAAGAAATTGCTAAATTATGTTACGAAAACAGGATTAATTTATCGGCAAACGGGTTTTACAAAACACCCGGCCTTAAATGGGATCGCATCAAAGGCGAGGGGCGACCCTTCTTCTATTTCGCGTATGGCGCCGCTGTCAGCGAGGTTGTGATCGATCGTCTCACGGGTGAAAATCGCATTTTGCGCTGCGATATACTGCACGATGTGGGGGCCAGCCTTAATCCGGCGCTGGATATTGGCCAAATCGAGGGTGGATATGTGCAAGGCGCGGGCTGGTTAACCACCGAAGAATTGGTTTGGGATCAAAGCGGTCATTTGCGCACCCACGCGCCCTCAACCTATAAAATCCCAACCATTGGCGACAAACCGGATATTTTCAACGTTGCACTTTGGAACGGCCAAAACACGGAAAACACAATTTACCGCTCAAAAGCCGTAGGAGAGCCACCCTTTATGCTGGGCAACTCGGTCTTTATGGCGCTGAATCATGCGATTTCAGCATGCGGCGGTGCCTATCCCGACTTGCAAGCACCGGCAACGCCCGAACAAGTGCTTCGCTCTGTGCAGAGAGCGCAAGCGCATGGGGTTTGATTTAGACGCGCTGACCCAAGCGGCCCGCCAACACGGGCCCATCGCCCGCGTGGTCGTGGCGGATGTTGTAGGATCCACCCCGCGCGATACCGGCGCCTCAATGCTGGTTTGGAAAACCGGACAAAGCGGTACGATCGGGGGCGGTGCGCTTGAATACCAAGCCGCCCGCGCCGCGCGTAAAGCAATAGAGCAGGGGAAATCAAGCGCGCTGTTTAGCCGCCATCCGCTGGGGCCTAACTTGGGCCAATGCTGCGGCGGCTCAGTCGCGTTGGTAACCGAGTTTTTTTCAACGCAATCCATGCCCAAAGCCGATGGAAATTTGCTGATAAGGCGCATCACCGGCGCGCCGACGCTGCCCTTATCGGCCAAACGCATTCTGGCAGATCAGCGCGGACAAGGGGTTGTGCCAAAACCCGGTCTCTATGATGGCTGGATGATCGAACCTGTTTTTGCGCCCAGCGCGCAGCTTTGGATCTGGGGGGCCGGTCATGTCGGACGCGCCTTGGTGCATATGTTTGCCACGCTGCCCGATTTAGAGATCACTTGGGTCGATACGGATCTTTCACGCTTTCCAGATCGCGCTCCGGAACGGGTAACCGTGCTGCCTGCAAAAGCCCCAGCCGCGCTGATCAAGCATGCACCCCAAACGGCGCAGCATCTTATCCTGACATTTTCGCACAGTTTGGATTTAGAATTGTGCAATGGGTTGCTGCGGCACGGGTTTGACTGGACAGGGCTGATAGGATCTGCCACCAAATGGGCGCGTTTTAAAAAGCGTCTGCAAGCTCTTGGGCATAATCCGGCCAGCATCAACCGGATCACCTGTCCCATCGGATCACGCGATTTTGGCAAGCATCCAGCCGAAATCGCCATCGGGGTTAGCGCAGCGTTTTTGGCAAGGCGCGTTGAGAACCGTGCCTTAACAAGGAAGAAAGCGTGACAGACGTTCTGATGGAAATCCGCGGGCTCAGCAAAAGCTACCCGGGCGTGGTTGCAAATGACGAGGTATCATTTGATATCAAGCAGCATGAAATCCATGCGCTTTTGGGGGAAAATGGTGCGGGAAAATCAACGCTTGTAAAAATGATTTATGGGTTGGTCCGCCCGGATCAAGGCGCCATGAAGCTGAGCGACCAAGCTTTTGCTCCTGGCGAGCCAAAGGTTGCGCGAAGCCAAGGCGTTGGAATGGTGTTTCAGCATTTTTCCCTTTTTGATGCGCTGAATGTTGGGGAAAACATCGCCTTAGGCATGGAAAACGTATTGCCTCAACGCGATTTGGCGCAGCGCATTCGAGAAGTTTCTCAGGCCTATGGGCTGCCGCTTGATCCAAACCGCATCGTTGGCAGCTTATCCGCAGGAGAGCGCCAGCGCGTTGAAATCATCCGTTGCCTGTTGCAAAATCCGAAATTGCTGATCATGGATGAGCCCACATCGGTGCTGACACCGCAGGAAGTGCAAACCCTGTTTGCGACCCTGCGAAAGCTCAAATCAGAGGGTACTTCAATCCTTTATATCAGCCATAAGCTGGAAGAGATCCGCAGCCTGTGTGACACGGCGACCATCCTGCGACGTGGCAAGAAAGTGGCGGGCTGCACGCCCTCGGACACCTCGGCCGCAGCTTTGGCCGAAATGATGGTTGGCGCAAGCTTTAAAGCCCCTCAGAAAAAACAGCACGAGCTGGGGAAAACCCGGCTTTCACTGAAAGCACTTACGCTTGCAGGCAAGGGTAGTGGAAAATCACCGATCAGCGACCTCAGCTTTGAAATCGCAGCAGGGGAAATTCTTGGGATCGGTGGCATCGCCGGAAATGGCCAAGAAGAATTATTGGCCGCTCTCTCGGGAGAGGCGCTTTCTGCGCCGCAAATGTGCCAGCTTAACGGAGAGAATATTGGTCATCTGGGCCCGAATGCGCGGCGAACGCTTGGTTTGCTCTGCGCCCCCGAAGAACGGTTGGGCCACGCAGCCGCGCCAAATATGAGCCTGATTGAAAATGCACTGCTTACCGGTGCGCTGCGCAAAAAGCTGGTTAAAAACGGATTTTTGAACTGGGGTCGCGCAGAAAACTTTGCCAAAACCATCATCCATGAATTTGATGTCAGAACCCCCGGCACCGCGAATACTGCGGCCTCTTTATCGGGGGGAAATTTACAAAAATTTGTTATTGGGCGCGAGGTTTTACAAGATCCTGATGTTTTGGTGGTCAACCAGCCGACATGGGGCGTTGATGCCGCCGCCGCTGCCGCCATTCGCCAATCGCTTTTGGATCTGGCCGCCAAAGGCGCTGCAATTTTGATTATTTCGCAGGATTTGGATGAACTTATCGAGATTTCAGATCGCTTTGGTGCGCTTTATGAAGGCCGCCTATCGCAGATCAAAAAAACAGCTGGGTTAACGATTGAGGATATTGGCTTGATGATGGGCAGCGCAACCGCAGAGGCAACCCCATGATCCATATGGAAAAACGGCTTAACCCCTCGGCGCTGCTCACAACCATCACGCCCGTGCTGGCGGTACTTTTGACGATGGTGATGGGGGGCGCAATGTTTGCCATTTTGGGCAAGCCCCCGCTCGAAGCGATTCGGATTATTTTTTGGGATCCTTTGTTCGACCCAACATTTGCGTCTTATTCACGCCCGCAGCTTTTGGTAAAAGCCGGCCCGCTTATTTTAATCGCGATCGGGCTTTCATTCGGCTTTCGCGCGGGCATATGGAATATCGGCGCGGAAGGGCAATATATTATCGGGGCGATTTGCGGAGCCGCTGTGGGTTTGGCGCTTTATCCACTGGAAAGCCGCCTAATTTTTCCGCTGATGGTTCTTGCCGGTGCTTTGGGCGGCTGGATCTGGGCCATGATACCCGCGTTGTTGCGCACCCGTTTCAACACCAATGAAATTTTGGTTTCGCTGATGCTGGTCTATGTCGCGGAATCCTTTCTGGCCTCTGTGTCGCAAGGCCTGTTGAAAAATCCAGAAGGGATGGGGTTTCCCGGTTCGCGAAACCTACGCCAATATGACAGCACGCATAATGCAGAATTGATCAGCGGCTCGGGGATGCATTGGGGCGTCGTGGTAGCGTTTATCAGCGTTATCTTCGCCTATATCCTACTCACCCAACATCTACGCGGGTTTCAAATTCGTTTGACCGGCGAAGCGCCGAAGGCGGCAGAATTTGCGGGGATTAAACCCTCAAGACTGGTGTTATTTTGCCTTGGTTTTTCAGGTATTTTGGCAGGTATGGCCGGACTATTTGAAGTCAGTGGTCCAGCTGGGCAGATCACCACTGATTTCAATTCGGGCTATGGGTTTACCGCGATTATTGTCGCCTTTTTGGGGCGGCTGAACCCTTGGGGAATTCTGGCAGCAGGGCTGTTGATGGCACTGACCTATATCGGTGGCGAGTTGGCGCAGTTGATGCTGGGGGTTCCGGGGGCCTCGATCCAGTTATTTCAAGGCATGTTATTATTCTTTTTGCTCGCGACTGATTTATTTATCAATTACCGCATTCGTTTTGGAAGGGGAAAGTAATGGACCTTTCATCCATTAACCCAATTTTGCTTTTGGCCTCCCTTATGGTATCGGCCACGCCTATTTTATTGGCCGCCATTGGCGAAGTTGTGGTGGAACGCTCCGGCGTGCTCAATTTGGGCGTTGAAGGCCTTATGATCACGGGGGCTGTGATTGGCTTTGCAGTTGCGATCAACACGTCGAGCCCGGGAATAGGGTTTATATGCGCCGCCCTCGCAGCGGCCCTCTTATCACTAAGCTTTGCCGTGTTAACCCAGATTTTCCTGTCCAATCAGGTGGCAACGGGCTTGGGCTTAACCTTGGTTGGGCTTGGATTATCCGCGCTGATTGGCAAGCCGTATGAAGGCATGAAATCCCCCAGCCTTGATAAACTGGATTTCCCTTTGCTGTCTGATTTACCGGTTTTGGGGCCCTTATTATTTTCACATGACGCGATGGTATATGTTTCAGTGATTATCGTGATCCTGGTGGCCTACACATTAAAACGCACGCGGGTTGGCTTGATTTTACGGGCGGTGGGTGAAAACCACCACGCCGCCCACGCGCTTGGCTATAAGGTGATCCGGATTCGAATTTTGGCCATCATGTTTGGTGGCGCCTGCAGCGGGTTGGGCGGCGCTTATCTGAGCTTGGTGCGGGTGCCGCAATGGACCGAGGGCATGACAGCCGGCGCCGGATGGATCGCCTTGGCCATTGTGGTCTTTGGCAGTTGGCGCCCCTGGCGGGTGTTGATTGGTGCCTATTTATTTGGCGGCGTAACCGTTTTGCAGCTTAACTTGCAAGCTGCCGGGGCCGCGATTCCGGTCGAGTACTTGTCCATGTCACCATATCTGATAACTATTGCTGTGTTGGTTTTCATTTCGGCCAAAGGCAACCAAGGGGCACCTGGATCTTTGGGCCGGGCGTTCCATGCCTCATCTTGAGGCACTCATAATCTGAAAAGGAGTAGTTTATGACGATAAAATCTATCTTAGCAGGGGCCGCGGTGGCTCTTGGCCTATCCACAGCCGCCTTCGCGGCCGATGTAAAAGTTGGCTTCGTCTATGTTGGGCCAACCGGCGATCATGGTTGGACCTATCGCCATGATATTGGCCGTCAGCAGGTTGAAGAGGCCTTTGGCGATCGCGTCGAAACCACGTTTATAGAATCAGTGGGCGAAGGCGCCGATGCAGAGCGCGTGTTTACGCAGATGGCGCTGCAAGGCCACGATATTATTTTCGGCACATCCTTTGGCTATATGGACCCAATGGAAAACGTTGCAAAGAAATTTCCAGACGTGAAATTCGAGCATGCAACAGGTTTTAAGCAAGGGCCCAACTTTGCCAATTACGGTCTCCGCTTGTACCAAGCTCGGCACGTGCAGGGCGTGATCGCGGGCATGATGACCAAAACAAATAAAATTTGTTACGTCGCAGCTTATCCGATCCCAGAAGTTATTCGTGAAATTAACACCTATTATCTGGGTGCAAAAACTACAAACCCAGACGTAACAATCGATATTGTATGGGTTTATACTTGGTATAATCCACAAAAAGAACAGGACGCTGCTGTGGCGCTGATGCAGCAAGGCTGTGACGTGATCGCCCAGCACACAGATTCGCCTGCACCTTTACAAGCCGCTGAGAAAGAAGGCCGGTTTGGGTTTGGGCAAGCCTCAGATCAAATCAAATTTGCACCTAAGGCGCAATTGACTGCAACGATCGATAACTGGGGGCCATATTACATCAAAAAAGTCGGTCAGGTTCTGGATGGCACCTGGACCACAGGCGATTACTTTGGCCATATGGATGATGGATCCGTGGAAATGGCGCCTTTCACAAACATGCCGGCCGATGTTGCCGCCAAAGCCCAAGAGGTCAAGGATGCGATCCGTGATGGCAAATACTTTGCGTTCACCGGCCCGCTGAATGACAATGAAGGCAACCAAGTCTTAGCTGACGGAGAAGTCGCGGACCGTCAGCATCTTGATACAATGATGTATTACGTTGAAGGAATCGACGCAACCGTTCCGAATTAAGAAAAACGACTGCATAATCTCACAAGGCGCTTAGCGCTTTATGATAAGCTGATGGGGCCTGCAAATATGCAGGCCCCATTATTTTATGACCCTTAAAATACCCATGTTTAACAGTCTGGACAATGCACCTTATAAGAAGCAGGGTGACAGCCAGCCCATTTGGCAAAAACGCTTCCCTGCGCCAAGCCGCATGATCAAAACACGCTTTGAAACCGAAGCGGCTTTTGGTTATAAGAAAGCGATACGCAATCTCTTCGGATATGCGGCTCTTAAGACAATGCGGAGACCCGATGGAACCAATTTTAGAGCTTACAGAACCACATGCCATCGCTCTTTGTGATAGTATCCAGCCCGGCGGCGTTCATCCAATACAGCTGCAAGATGTCGAACTGGTTTTGTGGCGTGACTATGCCGGTCAGGCGCATGTTTGGCATGACCGCTGCCCCCATCGCGGCATGCGTTTGAGTTTTGGTTTCGTAAAAGAAAACCGCCTGACATGTCTGTATCATGGCTGGGAATATGGCTCTGATGGAGGCTGCCGAAAAATACCAGCGCATCCAGAGGTCACCCCGCCAAAGACATTATGCGCCGATATTTTGAACGTAAGCGAATGTTATGGGATGGTGTTTGTTAGTGCTGGCAAAAATACCGCCAAACCAAATACTGAATGGGTTTCGGTACGCAGCATATTTTTAGAATGCGATAGAGCTCAGGCGCTTATGGAGATTGCCGAGTTTGTAGAGATTGCAGAGGCACAAGAAAACCAAGTCTATTTGAACAAAAGCAACACGGTAGCCGTTGCGGTGCAAACCTGCAGCCGCAAAAGCTGCGCCATTCATCTGAGCACAAGATCGACAGATCCAACGGAAAGGCTTGCCTTGGCCAAACGGATGGTTGCCTTGCGCCGAAAGATCAATCAAGGACTACGCGCATGACAGTAACTTCAGATATAGTCGCCTTAAATCAATGGCTGCCAGTTGCATATCCGGGGCAAGTGACCCCCACAAAACCCCATGAAACATTGCTTTTGGGGCAGCTCATTCGCCTGACAGCGGCAAGCGATGGAACCGTGACTGCGGTTGCCCTGAACGCAAGTGGCGCGCCAGAGCGTGATCTGCCAATTATCGAGCAATTCGCAGTTATCTTCACAACCCTTGGAGACAATCCAAGGCCAATGCCGATCATTCAGGCCTTCGACGAACCCGATCGCCGGATTGTCAATTGTGGGTCAGTGGGTGTGCATGCAAGCCCGTTTCGAATTGTTGAAAATTTTTTAGATATGGCCCATTTCTGCTTTGTGCATACCGATATCTTAGGTGCGGAAAACGAAACTGAAGTGCTCAGTTATAAAACCGAACATCGCCAAGATGTTGATGAAATCTGGGCAACAGGGTGCCAGTTCTTTCAACCCGCCGCCTCGCCCGCCGCGGCAGAGGCCGGTGAAGGTCAAATGACCGATTACACCTATCGCGTTTTATCGCCATTCGGGGTGATGCTGTATAAATCGGCCCTTGGCTATGCGGATCGTTTGGATGCGATTTGCCTCTTCATCCAACCTAAGACAGAGACAGAGTGCATCGGATATATGCCGATGGCGCTGCTTGATGATACGTCATCCAACACTGGCATGATCGATTTTCAACAAACCATTTTTTTACAAGACCGAATAATTCTTGAAAATCAACGCCCTAAATTGCTGCCTCTGACACCGCGCTCGGAAATGCCAACAAGAGCGGATCTCAGTTCGGTTGCCTTCCGCCGCTGGCTCAAAGACAGCGGTATGAGATTTGGTTTGTTGCATGAAGAGGCCGCATAAATGGCCCTGACGCTGCATAATTATACCTTATCCGGAAGCTGCTATAAAGTGCGGCTGTTGCTTGAATTCCTGCAAATCGATTATCACACAATATCGGTAGATTTCTTCCCGGGAAAAGAACATAAAACACCCGAGTTTCTAGCGCTTAATCCACTGGGCCAAATACCAGTGCTTGAAGATGGCGCGCTGCAGCTGCGCGATGCGCAAGCCATCCTATGTTATCTGGCGCGCAAATATGATCCCTCGGCGCAATATTTACCGGATGATCCGGCCGTATTTGGGCAAGTCATGATGTGGCTTGCCTTTGCCGGAAATGAGTTGATGGCCGCCTCGGCTGCGCGGTTGCATGATGTGTTGGGCTATGCGTTGAATGTTGCGAGTGCTCGCGCGGAGGCGCAAAGCGCCTTTGCCATCCTTGATGATCATCTGGCAGAACGGGCAATCCTTGGAAAAACATGGATCGTTGGAGATGCACCAACGATCGCAGATATCGCCTGTTTTCCCTATATTGCGCTCTCGGGTGATGGCGGTATCGGGCATGAGCCCTACCCATATTTGCGCAATTGGATGCGGGCCTTTCGCAAACTGCCAAGGTTTCATGCCATGTCTGGCATTCCAGAGTTTGCATGATGCCTTTGCGGCATAAATCACGCGCGGCTTACCCGCAGGTTCGGCGCGAGCGATCCACCAATCTCTGCGTTCAAAAGGCCGTTTTTAAGATCTGCGCAGGCGGCAGCCGGTTTGACCACAGCAAATCGAACTTAGACGGTGCATAGGTCCGTTCAATCCGGTGGGTTTGGCCGCGGCGGCAATGATTTTATGCATGTCAAAATGACCTTCCATGGGCAGTTCTCGCGTTCGTTCATAGCCTTCATTGAAGATAAAGCTGCTCAGCTTTCAATCAGCGTGACCGTGACCCTAAACGCGGCGCAGGCAACGGTGGAGGCGCAGGGCTGCTCCGCATTGATCGGAGCACTGGAAATGGCTGCTTGCATTGCCCCGGATGATTGCCGGGTGGACAGCTGGGAACTTGACTAGAAAAAGGCAATTTTTTTAAAAGCCCTTCTGAAAAACCCACCAGACTGAATAATATTAAAAAAACAGCTATTAAACCGGTACACATACTGTCTTAAAACGCTTTTTAGGATCCCAAAGCCAGCCAAAACGGGCCGGTAACGGCCTGTATCAGCCCTGATATTATTCCCTATTTTCTCAATGCAATGAAGGAATAACTGGCTGCGAGAAAGGGGCCGGCATGAAGCTTATGCCTGCGCCTCTTGGCTTAAACTCTTTTGGTGCGAGCGCCTCAACCATTTAGGCTCTTTCCTAATATCTAATACATCACTGGTTTAAATTGCGCCCTGTATACTGCGCTGCATGCGAACGCGCTTGAAAATTCGCCCTGACTAAAACGCAGAAAATGTGTCAGAGATTGTATTTTTTACCGATTTTGCACCAGACCTGACACAAGCTAACTGTGGCTTAAAGCGCATAGCAGATTATCCTGGTCATTATTACACGGCGCCGCAAGTAGGCGCGGATGAACAATTTTATTTGAACAACAGATTATAGAGAAAGGGAGACCCATGCCTTCAACGGATAAAATTAAAGACCGCTTAGAAAAGCTTGATTTAGAAAAGGCTGAACTGAAGGGTCAGCTTGATCGCGATCGCTTAATGGCCGCAACAAACACTGTGATTGAAACCATTACCTCTCCAGAGTTTGTAGAAAAAATGCGCCAAGCTCGGGAGGAAGCCGAAAAAGATGGAGGTTACGAAGCCGTTGCGAAGATACTGAGCCTGGAAGGGCTTCGCGCCGCAGGCGCAAAAATTCCAGAAGATTTCAGGCTGACCAGCCGTATCTTCGAAGATAAAGTAAGGGGCGAACGCTTTGAGATTTCTCCGATCAATGATCCCGATGGCCCGCTTCAGCCATATGACCCATTAGGATGGGGCGCCTGCGCTGGCGGGGGAGCCGCTACCATCTGTGGCTGCGGTGGCTTTTCAACCTAACAGGTGGGTAGTTGCAGCCTACCACCCGTTAAAAAACCTCTGAAAACTTCTTTGCAAATTCAGGAGAAGAAAATGCAGCCTGCCAAAAAACCACACGGATACCAAGGCTTAAGCTATGAACGTCCAGCGCTACAAGCGGCGATGCGAAATGCCTATAACAGCTTGATTGATTTCATTACCACCGACGCATTCAAAACCCTGATGGACGACCTAGGGGCCTTGCATCCAAGCCATCGCCCCAAATTCGTTTTTGACGTGTTGCTAAGTGATGACGCCTTAGCTGCCCGCGGTATTAAACGGCCCAAGAACATTCTTATCCAAAGGTCCGCGTTTGGGGATCGACGCCCCACAATTTTTGTCGTGAAGCGTTTTCTTCCAGAAGAGTTTTCGAATGTTTGGCAAAACGTAAACATTACCTTTGATAACCAATTTATAGATTCAACGGTAAAGCGCGACCCCGATATCAGCTGGCGCAAACCCCTGCCTATCTCAGACCAGGCGGCGGCTATGGCGCGGGGGGACGCCCTCGAGCATCTGGCTTAAACGCACCACACGGAAAGGCCCGCCGGGAAAAATCGAAAAGAACTGTACCGCCCCGGTATATTTTGCCAGTATTCCACAATGGAGTATGATTTAAAATTATCGCCGCGGGTCACAGACGTCCGGCATATTTGCTTTTTTGAGCCCGATCAAACGCTCAAATCTAAAGCGCCTGCCCTACCCATCTGGCAGATTAAAACGCGCATCATAATCATCCGCCGTTTTACCGATTTTATCTATGCATGTGCCGCATTCAGAGAATTACCCTATGCGTCGCATTGGCAATTTTGCGCTGTTTTCTTAAACCTCACCTTTCCAACAAGCCCGCCTTTTTCAGCCTTCCAAACATGAGCGATATAATCATCATCGGTGGCGGTATTGCCGGTATTTCCGCAGCCGCACGTCTGTCAGAACAAGCAGATGTAACGGTGCTTGAGGCAGAAGACCAGCTTGCCTACCATGCCTCTGGGCGTTCCGCAGCGGTTTTTATCAAAGATTACGGCAACCCCACAATCCGGGCCTTAAACATCGCCAGCTTACCGTACCTAAGAGCCGAAAACGGAGGTTTTTTAAGCCCAAGAGGTATGATGCTCTTGGCAAAACCTGACGATCGGGCCGCCTTCAGCGATGAGGCGGTTGAGTTTGGGCTTCAACCCATTTCTGTTTCTGAAGCGATAGAAAAAGTTCCCCTAATTAATCAATCTATGCTGGGATATGCTGCATACCGCTCAGATGTTTACGACATTGATACAGATAGATTGCTGCAAGATTTTCTGCGTAAAGCACGCAATCAGGGCACAAAGATTCATGTTTCTCACCCTGTTAAGGCGCTGAATTTCTGTGGCGGGAAATGGCAAGTCAAAACCCAAAAAGGCGATTTTCAAGCCAATATTTTGATCAATGCAGCGGGGGCCTGGGCTGATCATATTGCAAAAATGGCATCAGTGCCGCCCCTAGATCTGATTGGATATAGACGTTCAATAGCAAGACTGCCCGTGCCAGGGGGCTACGATCCGACCTATTGGCCCGTTATCGATGAAATTGGCGAAGCATGGTATGCAAAACCAGACGCAGGGCAGTTGATCGTTTCGCCTGCGGATGAAGATCCATTGCCTGCACAAGATGCTTGGGCGGATGATATGATACTGGCCCAGGGCTTGGCCCGTTTCGAAACCATGATCAAGCATCCCATAACGCGGCCCAGCGCAAACTGGGCAGGTTTACGCACCTTCGCGCCAGATCGCGCCTTAGTGATCGGCTCTGATCCAAAGCTTCCAAGTTTTTTCTGGCTTGCCGGTCAAGGGGGATATGGGTTTCAAACAGCTGCGGCCTCTAGCCAATTAATCGCGGATCTGGTGCTTGATCAGAGGTCAGATTTGCCAAAGGATATTCAAAATCAGCTTAGTCCAAGCCGGTTTCACCAAAAGGCATAAAACAAAGATTGTAGAACATAGAAACTTTTAATGCAGATTGCCGTCACGAGGAGGGAAGATCCGCTATGGCTTTCCGCACGGTCTCAACCCGCGCCTGATTGGGCGGATGGGTGCCCAAAAGCTGGTCAGCCGGATCCGACATGCGCATAAAAAAGGCAGCGCCGCGCAAAGCATCATACCCCGCGATCGTAGCAATCCAAGTGCCCAGCCGATCCGCTTCCAGCTCATACTTTTTAGAAAATTTACGTCCCCCCAAGCGCGCGCCAAGGCGCTCTGCATTCCGAACCAAACGATCCGAGGCACCGACAAGCGAAATTAGCCCACCAAACCTCTCGGCGCCGCTGCGAGCGGTATGATATTGCTGATACAAATGCCCCTCAAGATGATGCGCCATCTCATGCCCTAAAACAAAGGCCAATTCATCCTCATTGCGGGCATGCTCAATCAATCCCTGCGAAAACACAACCAATGGGCGCCCATTAGATCTTATCGTTTGAAACGCATTCACCAAATTTGGGTTTTTCTTGTAAACAACCACTTCAAAATCGCAGTTCAATTTGGGTCTAAAACGGCGGCATAAATCTTCTCCCACCGGCTCGACCTCAGCGACAACAGAGGCAAAGGCCCCGCTTGGTGGAATAAAATTTGGCTCCATCTTCTGGGGCTCATTCGAGGTTTCTGCTGATGCGCGGTCAAAATCTTTAATTGCGGGGGCGCTTGCACAGGCAGAAAGCAGCAGAACGCATAGCAAACCCACCAGTTTCCCCCCGTTCAAAGCCAACTCCCCCTTTTTATCAGAAATAAACCGACCGCAGCGAATTGCATTACAGCGCAAGCCGTTTACACTGTGCCTATGTTTACTATTGAACACGATTTCGATGCAACTGTCGTCACTTTGGTTGATGAAGGACAAACACCCCTTCAAGAGGATGTGATCGTCAATAACTTTGCGGAATGTATTACGGTAGAGCAATATGATCCCAGAACCGATCGACTTCAAAAAATCACGCTTTCGATCACGCAAATGCGCGATCTTGCCGCGGCAATTTCGCTGCCAGAGGGGGCCTATTCCCGGGTTCATCATCAGAAATAACGCAATTGCGCATTTAAATGGCCACTTCTGCAGGTCTGATCGATAAGGTTTTTACGATTGCATAACAGGCAAGATCGGGCTGCAAGCGCAAGCGCTTTGCAGAGCGTGCTGTGATGCGCGCGAGCAATCGATCATTGCCCGAGTTTAGTTCAACAATCATTCCGGGCCCATCCCCAGGGCGCAAGGATATGATATGACAGGGCAAGATATTCAACGCCGAAATTTGTTCTGGCTTTTGCACCGAAATCATCACGTCTTGTGCCAAGATCCGTACCCGCACGCGGCTGCCCAATGGCGCTTCTATTCGGGGCAAAAAAAGCTGGCCGGCTGAGGTGTTCAAGGTGCTCAGCCCATCCTCTGACTGCGCCGTTAAACGCGCAAGTACGCTTGCACCCGCCGCCGCCAGCCCCAATTGTGGCACCAAACTCGGATCAGACAAAAGATCAGAGGCTGGCCCGCAGGCAACCAGTTTGCCCGCATCCATAACCACAATATCAGTTGCCAAGCGGGCAAGTTCGGGCACCGAGTGGCTGACATAGAGCATCGGCAAGCGCAATTCATCGCGCAACCGCTCAAGATAGCTTAAAATTTCTAACTTACGCGCCCTATCTAAGGCTGCCAATGGTTCATCAAGCAGCAGCAAATCAGGGTTTGATAACAAAGCACGGGCAATCGCGACCCGCTGTTTTTCTCCGCCAGATAATGTATCCGGGCGTCGGTCTAACAATTTTTCAAGGCCCAAAATATCAATAATTAAATTTGCATCTATCTCAAAAGAGCGCGCCGGGCGGCGCCCATAATTCAAATTGCGCTGCACGCTCATATGAGGAAATAATCGGGGTTCTTGAAAAACATAGCCGATGCCACGCTGATGCGGGGGAATGTTTAGACCCCGCCCAGCATCAAAAACCGCGCGTCCCGCGATTTCAATGCGCCCTTTCTGCGGAGTAATCAAACCTGCAACCGCATTCACAAGCGTGGTTTTGCCCGCACCCGAGCGGCCGAATAGAGCACTAACGCCGTTGGGAACCTGAAATTTGAGCGCAAGATTGAAATCGCCGACGGAATGATTGAGATCTAAAAAAAGCGTCATTGGCCTGTGCCATGCACAACGCGCCGCGCCATCCATTCGGACAGCGCCAGCGCAAGAACAGAGATAAAAACAGACAGGACCAAAAGCCGAACCGCAGAAGCATCCCCCCCTGGCACCTGTAAGAAAGCGTAAATCGCCGATGGCAGCGTTTGCGTCTGGCCCGGTATATTTGCCACAAAGGTGATTGTTGCCCCAAATTCTCCCATCGCTTTGGCGAAGGCCAAAACCACCCCTGCCACCAAGCCGGGCGCCATCATGGGCACCGTAATGGTCAGGAAAACCCGGATTGGTCCGGCGCCAAGCGTGGTGGCCGCCTGTTCTAATTTGGGATCCACCGCCTCGATCGCCAAACGGATCGCGCGCACCATAAGCGGAAACGCCATGACCGCAGCCGCCAGCACAGCGCCCGTCCAACGAAACGCCAAAACGATACCAAAAGTATCATTTAGGAAACGTCCCACAGGGGCCGTCTGCCCGAAGACAAGCAGCAAAACATACCCGGTGACAACCGGTGGCAGAATGAGTGGCAAGTGAACGCAAATATTCAGCAGCTGACGGCCCCAAAATTGCCAGCGCGCCAAAGCATATGCCACCAAAACAGCCAGGGGTAGGCTGAGCAAACTGGCCCAAAACGCAACCAGAAGCGACAGCTGCACGGCCTGCCATTCTGTAGGGGCTAATCCAAACAAAGGCATACCATCTGTTTTGAAATAATCAAAAGTATCATCTTTTCTGTTTTTTCACACTGAGGGCAAAAGGCAAGCCCGTTCAAACCCTCATCGGCCGCGCCTGTTTTCAGCTGAGAACCGTTTTATCAGATCATTACCCTTGTCAGCTATGCGCATAAACGAGAGAAGTTCACCCCAATAAAAGATGTTTGCGGGTGGACCAAATCGCGTAATCCGCTATCACCATTCAGCGGTAGCCCCAAATAAAAAGAGGGCTTGCAGCAAATCGAAAAACCTCTTAAAAGCCTGATCAATAGCGGCGCGTTGGTTTCAATGCTCCACCGGAAGTTCATACGGGCCGCGGGCCCGTTTTTTTATGTTTGGATCCATGATCAACGATTTGATAGCAAAAGCTGCCATTGACCAACGTTTGGCTGAAATCATCACCCCGGTGATTGAGGATCTGGGCTTTGAATTGGTGCGCGTGCGCTTGATGAGCGGCAAAGAAACCACTTTGCAGGTGATGGCGGATAACGCAGATGGCGGCATTGATGTGGATAATTTGGCCGAAATCTCAACGGCGATTAGCGCGGTTTTAGACGTGGAAGATCCGATTCTAGATATGTATACGCTGGAAGTGTCGAGCCCGGGCATTGACCGCCCATTGACCAGGCTAAAAGATTTCGAGCTCTTCGAAGGCTATGAAGCAAAAATTGAGACCCATGACTTGATCGATGGTCGGCGGCGCTTCAAGGGCGTTTTGGCCGGAATTGAGGGCGATGATGTGCTGATTAACATCGAAGAGGGCACAATTGGGCTTAATTTTGAATGGATGTCTGACGCAAAACTGGTCCTAACGGATGAGTTGATTAAAGAAATGCTGCGCCAACGCAAAGCCTCTGGCGCATTAAGTGAAGATAAATTTGACGATATCGAGACCGAAGGGTCGCAGGAGGACTAACAATGGCTATTACCTCTGCAAATCAGCTTGAGCTGTTGCAAACCGCCGAAGCCGTGGCACGCGAAAAAATGATCGATCCCACTCTGGTGATTGAAGCTATGGAAGAAAGTTTGGCGCGGGCTGCCAAATCCCGCTATGGCAGCGAAATGGATATTCGCGTTGCTATCGATCGCAAAACCGGCCGCGCAAAATTCACCCGTGTGCGTACGGTTGTGGAAGAGGCCGAGCTTGAAAATTATCAGGCGGAAATGACCGTTGAACAAGGCAAGCAATATCTTGAAAATCCAAGCGTTGGTGATCAATTTATCGAAGAAATCCCACCGGTGGATATGGGACGAATCGCTGCGCAATCCGCCAAACAAGTGATTCTTCAAAAAGTACGCGAGGCCGAGCGCGACAGACAATTCGAAGAATTCCAAGATCGTGCCGGAACCATTATCAACGGCCAAGTTAAACGCGAAGAATACGGCAATGTGATCGTTGATGTCGGTCGTGGAGAGGCTGTTTTGCGGCGCAATGAAAAAATTGGCCGCGAAAGCTATCGCCCCAATGATCGCATACGCTGTTATATCAAGGAGGTGCGCCGCGAAAGCCGCGGTCCGCAGATTTTCTTAAGCCGCACAGATCCACAATTCATGGCCGAATTGTTTAAAATGGAAGTGCCGGAAATTTATGAAGGCATTATCGAAATCAAAGCTGTCGCCCGTGATCCCGGATCACGCGCCAAAATAGCAGTGCTCAGCAATGATGGATCTATTGATCCGGTTGGCGCATGCGTTGGGATGCGCGGCAGCCGCGTTCAAGCCGTCGTGAATGAGCTTCAGGGCGAGAAAATCGATATAATCCCGTGGAACGAAGACCAACCCACCTTCTTGGTGAATGCCCTGCAACCGGCCGAAGTTAGCAAAGTGGTGCTTGATGAAGAAGCAGAACGCATCGAAGTGGTTGTGCCAGAAGAGCAGCTGAGCTTGGCGATTGGCCGCCGCGGCCAAAACGTACGCTTGGCAAGCCAGCTGACCAATCTTGATATTGATATCATGACGGAAGAGGAAGAAAGCGCGCGTCGTCAAAAAGAGTTTGAAGAACGCACGCAACTGTTCATGGAAACGCTCGATCTGGATGAATTCTTCGCACAGCTCTTGGTATCTGAGGGCTTCACCTCGCTTGAAGAAGTGGCCTATGTCGAAGTTGACGAATTGCTCGTGATCGACGGCGTTGACGAAGATACCGCAAAAGAGCTGCAGGTGCGCGCGCAGGAGTATCTTGAAGAAGCGGCGCGCAAAGCGCTTGAGCGGGCCCGCGAATTGGGCGTGGAAGACAGCCTTGTCTCTTTTGAGGGTTTGACGCCTAAAATGATCGAGGCATTGGCCGAAGATGGCATCAAAACGTTGGAAGATTTTGCCACTTGTGCGGATTGGGAATTGGCCGGCGGCTGGACAACCGTTGATGGCGAGCGGGTGAAAGACGATGGCTTACTGGAAAGTTTTGACGTGAGTCTGGAAGAGGCACAAGACCTCGTAATGACCGCGCGGATCGTTCTAGGCTGGGTGGATCCGAACGACCTTATCACCGAAGGTGATGATGAGGATGACGCTACCGAAACAGAAGAAGAAAGCTAAGCATCTGATTTATGTCGCGCAACCGATCATATGACACAGCCGGCCAGGCCCAAGAGCGAAAATGCATCGCAACGGGCGCGCTATGCCCAACGCATGACATGATGCGCTTTGTGGTCAGCCCCGATGGTCATCTGGTTGCCGATGTCTTGGGCAAACTGCCGGGGCGCGGCATCTGGGTGTCTAGCAATCAGCAGGCCTTGCAAAAAGCGGTGAAAAAACGCTTGTTTGCGCATAGTGCAAAGCAGCCTGTTCAGGTTTCTGAAACGCTTTTGCAGGATCTTGAGGCCCAGCTATCGCGGCGGGTTATTGCTTTGTTAAGCTTAGCGCGCAAGTCAGGGCGTGCGATCGCCGGGTATGAGAAAGTGAAAGATTGGCTAAGTAAAGAGCAGGCCAAAGTGTTGGTGCAATCCAGCGATGGATCAGAACGTGGCAAATCAAAGCTGAGTACGCCCTATGGAGGGCGCTTCATAGGCTGGCTGCGCTCAGATGAGCTAGGGATGGCATTTGGGCGACAGACTGTAATTCATTGCGCACTTGCGTCTAGCGGAATTACGCAACGTGTAGTAGAGGAAGCGCATCGGCTGAAAGGCCTGCGCATAACGGAGGGTGCAAAATCACCCATCCAGAAGGAAAAGACAGCTAGATGAGCGATAGTGACGGCAAAAAAACTTTGGGCTTACGCGGCACGCCCCGTTCGGGAAACGTGAAACAAAGCTTTAGCCATGGCAGAACCAAAAATGTTCTGGTTGAAACCAAGCGCAAGCGCGTGGTTGTGCCAAAGGCGGGTACACCAGTGCAGCCGGGCACAAACCCTGCGAAGACACAATCCAGCAATCGGCCCGCGGGCATCTCAGATACAGAAATGGCGCGCCGCTTAAAAGCTGTGCAAGCCGCCAAAGCCCGCGAAGCCGAAGATACGGCAACCCGCGCCGCGGAAGAAGAGAACCGCCAAAAAGAACGCGAGCGCCGTCGCGCAGAGCAAGCAGAGAAAGAGCGCGAGCAACGCGAAGCTGAAGAAATCGCGCGTAAGAAAACTGAAGAAGAGACCCGTCTGCGCAAAGAACGCGAAGACTCTGCGAAGAAAGCCGCCGCTGATGCAAAATCAGCCGTGGCAGCGCCCGCGGTCAAGAATGAAGGCGAGGTCAAACGCCCCACGTTGAAATCGGCCGCGCCGACCTCGCGCAAGAAAGAACGCGAAACCGAACAAGACCGACGCAACAATAAAGGCCGTGATGATGGCCGGCGCTCTGGTAAGCTTACCCTATCACAAGCTTTGGAAGGCGAAGGCGGCCGGCAAAAATCAATGGCCGCAATGCGCCGCAAACAAGAGCGGGCGCGGCAAAAAGCTATGGGCACCAGCGCCGAGCGGGAAAAAATTGTGCGCGAAGTGCAACTTCCCGAAGCGATCACAGTGTCTGAATTGGCCAACCGCATGGCCGAACGCTCGGCCGAAGTCGTGAAATCCCTGATGAAAATGGGAATGATGGTCACGCAAAACCAAACGATTGATGCCGATACGGCGGAACTGATCATCGAAGAATTCGGGCATAAAGTTGTTCGGGTTTCTGATTCGGATGTTGAAGATGTGATCAACGAAATCGAAGATGATACGGAAACATTAAAACCACGGCCGCCAGTGATTACGATCATGGGCCATGTCGATCATGGTAAAACGTCGCTGCTGGATGCTATTCGCAAAACCAAAGTGGTGTCAGGGGAAGCGGGCGGAATCACGCAGCATATCGGGGCCTATCAAGTGTCAACCGATAGCGGCGCGGTGCTAAGCTTCTTAGACACGCCCGGTCACGCGGCCTTTACCTCAATGCGATCACGCGGGGCGCAAGTCACCGATATTGTGGTTCTGGTTGTGGCGGCAGATGATGCGGTCATGCCGCAAACAATCGAAGCCATTAACCATGCCCAAGCGGCCAAAGTACCCATGATCGTTGCGATCAACAAAATGGACAAACCTGATGCCACCCCGGATAAGGTGCGCACTGACTTGCTTCAGCATGAAGTGATTGTTGAAAAAATGTCGGGCGAGGTCCAAGATGTTGAAGTCTCCGCGATCAGCGGGATGGGGCTGGATGATTTGCTGGAAGCCATCGCGCTGCAAGCCGAGATTTTAGAATTGACCGCCAACCCTGACCGCGCCGCGCAAGGCGCTGTGATTGAAGCGCAGCTGGATGTGGGCCGCGGGCCCGTTGCAACGGTTTTGGTGCAAAAAGGCACCTTGAACCAAGGCGATATTTTCGTCGTTGGTGAGCAGTGGGGAAAAGTGCGCGCCTTGATAAATGATAAGGGCGAGCGCATCAAAACCGCGGGCCCATCAGTACCGGTTGAGGTGCTCGGCATCAATGGAACGCCCGAAGCGGGCGATGTTCTAAACGTGGTGGAAACAGAAGCTCAAGCCCGCGAAATTGCGGATTACCGCGCCAATTTAGCCAAAGAAAAGCGCGCGGCAGCGGGGGCAGCCACAACCCTTGAACAATTGATGGCAAAAGCCAAAGAGGATGAAAATATCTCGGAACTGCCCGTTTTGGTGAAAGCTGATGTGCAAGGCTCTGCCGAAGCTATCGTTCAGGCGATGGATAAAATTGGCAATGAGGAAGTGCGCGTGCGCGTTCTGCATTCGGGTGTTGGTGCGATCACCGAAAGCGATATTGGGCTGGCCGAAGCATCCGGCGCGCCCGTGATCGGCTTTAACGTGCGAGCCAACGCGCCTGCGCGCAATTCAGCCAATCAAAAAGGCGTTGAAATCCGTTATTACTCGGTGATTTATGATCTTGTTGATGATGTAAAAGCCGCAGCCAGCGGCTTGCTCAGCGCAGAAATTCGCGAAAACTTCATCGGCTATGCGCAGATCAAAGAAGTGTTTAAAGTCTCTGGGGTTGGTCGGGTTGCCGGCTGTTTGATCACCGAAGGTGTGGCGCGGCGCAGCGCTGGCGTGCGCCTGCTGCGTGACAACGTGGTGATCCATGAAGGCACGTTGAAAACGCTTAAGCGCTTCAAAGACGAAGTACCAGAGGTTCAATCTGGTCAAGAATGCGGCATGGCGTTTGAAAATTATGAAGATATTCGCGCTAATGATGTGATCGAAATCTTTGAGCGTCAAGAGATTGAGCGGGTTCTCAGCTAAACCGCGACATCTAGACGAATAAAAAAAGCCGCCCCACGCTGGGGCGGCTTTTTTATGCGGAACTGCTTGAGCTTGGTGTGTATCGCAGGCCAGGTGATACGCAGGCTGCTATAGCCAATCGCGCAAGATGGGAATCAGCGGTATATCCGCAGCCGGCATTGGATAATCGCGCAGCTCTTTGGCGTATACCCATTGCAATTTCTGCCCCTCTTTGGGCGCCACAATGCCCTGCCATTTCCGGCAAATAAACAAGGGCATGAGCAAATGGAAATCTTCATAACTGTGGCTGGCAAAGGTCAGGGGCGCCAAACAACTATCCCAGGTTTCTATGCCCAACTCTTCTTTCAATTCGCGCACAAGCGCCACTTCGGGCGTTTCACCTGGCTCAATCTTACCACCGGGAAATTCCCACAACCCAGCCATGGCTTTGCCCTCAGGGCGCTGTGCAATCAGCACGCGCCCATCGGCATCAACCAGCGCAACCGCTGAAACCAAAACCGTTTTCACGAGCGATAATCCGCGTTAATTGAAATATAATCATGGGTCAAATCACAGGTCCAAACGGTGGCCGCACCATTGCCCAAACCCAAATCAACCGCGATTACCAATTCCGCGTTTTTCATATAGGCCGCGCCCCGTTCCTCGCTATAGCTGGCAGCCACCCAGCCCTGCTCGGCAACCAAGATATCGCCCAACCAAATCTTGATCAAATCCCGCTCAGCAGCAGCTCCGGATTTTCCAAGAGCCATAACAATCCGCCCCCAATTGGGATCCTCACCCGCCAGCGCGGTTTTCACTAAAGGCGAGTTTGCGATCGCTTTAGCATGTTGTTTGGCATCCTGATCGCTGGCGGCGCCCGTCAGCCTTACTTCAACAAATTTACGCGCGCCTTCGCCATCGCGGACCACCTGATGCGCAAGATCGCGCATCACCTGATGTAAGCCTTCCGCAAAGGCCGTATTCTGCGCAGACACGCAGTGCCCCGAAGCTCCGGTGGCTGCCAAAATCAACGTGTCTGAGGTTGAGGTATCGCTATCGACGGTGATGGCGTTAAACGTCACCTCGTTTAACAACGATAAAAGACCCTGCAACTCAGCCTGTTCTATCTGCGCATCGGTAAAAATATAGGCCAGCATTGTGGCCATATCGGGTGCGATCATGCCGGACCCCTTTGCAATGCCAACAATATTGACCGGTCCAGACGGGGTTTCCACCTGCGCGCTTGCGCCCTTGGGATAGGTATCCGTGGTCATAATCGCTTGCGCGGCCATGGCGATGCCTTCTGCGTCAAGATCGGCAATCAACTCTGGCATCCGTGTTGAAATTTTTTCATGCTTCAGAGGCTCACCGATCACGCCAGTCGAGGCGGTAAAAATCCGCGTTTCAGACAGCTTAAGCTGATCACCAAGCGCCTTTGTCAAAGCCTCAACAGAGGCCATACCACGATGGCCGGTAAAGGCATTCGCGTTGCCAGAATTCACCAAAATAGCAGCGCCCTCAGCCGCTGGCAGGCCCAGCTTTTTTTGGCAATCCAATACCGCTGCAGAGCGGGTGGCCGATTGTGTAAACACGCCCGCGATGCTGGTGCCAGGCGCCAATTCTGCCAACATCACATCCGAGCGGTTTTGGTATTTAATGCCAGCCGCCAGGGTGCCAAAGCGCACCCCTGCCACATTGGGCAGCGTGGGAAACTGCGCTGGAGCCAAGGGGGACTTTGCCATATTCAGGCTCCTTTACTGGGATAACAGCTCAAAGTTTTTCACGGCGCCAGGATCGATTTGTGGATCTTCAATCAGTTTAATATCGGCTTGGCTTCTTAAAATAGCCATCTCAGCCTCAACCGCGGCGCGGCGCAGATCCTCAACGAGCATCTCGCGCACATCCTCTAGGGCGGGGCTTTCCACGGCGCGCGTTTCATTCAAAAGAATAACATGCCATCCAAAATCTGTTTTCACCGGCTTTGACACTTCGCCCACTTCAAGTTCTATAACCGCCTGCTCAAATGGTGGCACCATCATACCCTTACCAAACCAGCCAAGGTCGCCGCCCCCCGGGCCAGATGGCCCAGTCGAGAAGTCACGGGCCAAAGTCGCAAACTCTTCTCCGGCGTTCACCTTCTCGATCAACTCAAGCGCTGCCGCTTCCGTTTCCACCAAAATATGCGCGGCTTTATATTCCAAGCCTTGATCAACGCCTGAATAGGCTGCTTCATAAGCGTCTTGTATAGCGCCTTCACTGATCGGCTGTTCTGACCATTGTTCAATCATCCGCGCAGCCCGCATCAAACGACGATCATTTTCAAGCGTTAACCTGATTTGCAAAGAATCGGGGGCCGAACTTTTTTGCGATAGAATAGTCTGCTGCACCAATTGCTCTAAGATCCCATCAAACAATTGGCGATCGGGCAAAGATTTATATTCATTCGGCAAGCTTTCCCGCACCAAGAGCATATGCCCAAGCGTGATTGCTTCGCCATTCACGCGGGCCACAACCGTTTCAGCCGAAACCGCCTCTTGCGCCCAAGCACCACTGCCAAATGCGCAGCACGTCGCTGCGAGCAGAACCAATTTATGAAAACCCATCGCCTTTTTCCTTTATTTATAACCCGCCGCCTCTGGCTGGCGTTGACACTCACTATCGGGGCCCTTACATCGCTTATGGTGTTAAGGCTGCCTGCTTTACACCTATTCAGACTTGCCCATCAGAGCAAGGCCGACATGCAGATAGTTGCGTGATTATTGATTGGAGAGACCATGTTAGGGTTCGGAAAACTGGCGAAAAAAGTATTCGGTTCCCCGAATGACCGCGTGATGAAATCAACCATGCCGATGGTTGAAAAAATCAATGCCTTAGAGGCTGATTATCAGGCCCTCTCTGATGAGGCTATCATTGCCAAAACCCAAGAGTTCAAAACCCGCTTAAACAGCGGCACAACATTGGATGAGTTGTTGCCCGAAGCGTTTGCCAATTGCCGAGAAGCCGCCAAGCGCACTTTGGGTTTGCGCGCGTTTGACGTGCAATTGCTGGGGGGGATTTTTCTGCATCAAGGTAATATTTCAGAAATGAAAACCGGTGAAGGCAAAACCTTGGTGGCGACATTTCCCGCCTATTTGAACGCGCTGACGGGCAAGGGCGTTCATGTTGTTACCGTAAATGACTATCTTGCCAAACGTGACAGCGAATGGATGTCAAACGTTTATGGGGCGCTGGGTCTTACCACGGGCGTGGTCTATCCCAATCAAGATGAAGGTGAAAAACAAAAAGCCTATGCCTGCGATATAACTTATGCCACCAACAATGAACTCGGATTCGATTATCTACGCGATAATATGAAAACAGAACTCTCGCAAATGTATCAAAAGCAACATCATTTTGCGATTGTGGATGAGGTTGATAGCATCCTGATCGATGAAGCCCGCACGCCCCTGATCATCTCAGGGCAAGCGCAGGACCGCTCGGACTTATATCAAGCGATCGACGCTGTGATCCCAGAGCTGACCGAAGAGCATTACACGCTGGATGAAAAATCCAGAAACGCGAACTTTACGGATGAAGGCAATGATTTCTTAGAAGACCTATTGCGGCAAAAAGAGATCCTGCCCGAAACCCAAAGTCTGTATGATCCGGAAAGCACAACGCTTGTACATCACGTCAATCAAGGCCTGCGCGCGCACAAGCTTTTCACCCGCGATAAGGATTATATCGTGCGCAACAGTGAAGTTGTGTTAATCGATGAGTTCACCGGGCGTATGATGGCGGGGCGGCGCCTGTCGGACGGGCTACACCAAGCCATCGAAGCCAAAGAGAATTGTACGATTCAGGCAGAAAACGTTACCTTGGCCAGCGTGACGTTTCAAAATTATTTCCGGCTTTATGATAAATTGGCAGGCATGACCGGTACCGCCAATACCGAAGCTGAAGAATTCATGGAAATCTATAAGCTGGGCGTCGTAGAAGTGCCAACGAACCGCCCGATCTCGCGCATTGATGAAGATGACCGCGTGTATCGGACCGCAGATGAAAAATATACCGCGATCGTCGAAGAAATCCAAACAGCGCATGATAAAGGTCAGCCAATTTTGGTTGGCACCACTTCGATTGAGAAATCTGAAGCCCTGTCTCAAATGCTGAAAAAAGCCAAAATCCAACATAATGTGTTGAATGCGCGTCAACATGAGCAAGAGGCGCAAATCGTCGGAGATGCCGGAAAATTTGGCGCGGTGACGATTGCCACCAATATGGCTGGTCGGGGAACGGACATTCAACTGGGCGGCAATGTTGAGATGAAAATGTTCACCGCCTTGGCCGAAACCCCTGAAGCAAATCCAGAGGATTTGCGCCGTACGATTGAAGCAGAAACCAGCGCAGAAAAGCAGCGGGTTCTGGAGGCGGGCGGTTTATTCGTTTTGGCCACCGAGCGTCATGAAAGCCGGCGGATTGACAACCAATTGCGTGGCCGTTCGGGCCGCCAAGGCGACCCGGGTCGATCTTCGTTTTTTCTCAGCCTTGATGATGACTTGATGCGGATCTTCGGCTCTGAGCGCTTGGATAAAGTCTTGTCAAAATTCGGAATGGAAAAAGGCGAAGCCATTACCCATTCTTGGGTTAACAAATCTTTGGAACGCGCTCAGTCAAAGGTTGAGGGCCGCAATTTTGATATACGAAAACAATTGCTTAAATTCGACGATGTGATGAATGATCAACGCCGCGCAATTTTTGAGCAACGCTTGGATATTTTGCAATCAGAAGACTTGTCGGATGTGACGCAAGATATGCGTCATGATGTGATTGACGATCTTGTCACCACCTATATGCCACCAAAATCCTATGCCGAACAATGGGAAAGCGAAGCCTTACAGACGGCTGTTGCAGAGCAGCTGAATATGGATTTGCCGATCACAGATTGGGCAGATGAGGAAGGCGTGGATGACGAAAGCATTCGTGAGCGCCTTGAGGATGCTTCAGATAAAATGATGGCGGAGAAAGCCATAGCTTTTGGGCCCACAACGATGCGGCAAGTCGAAAAGCAGGTACTTTTGCAAACGATTGACAGCAAATGGCGCGAGCATCTGATAACGCTTGAGCATTTACGCAGCGTGGTTGGCTTTCGCGGATATGCCCAGCGCGACCCATTGAATGAATATAAATCTGAGGCTTTTCAATTGTTTGAAAGCCTGTTGGCCAGCTTACGCACCGATGTAAGCAAACAATTATCATTGGTGCGGCCAATGACAGAGGCCGAACAGCAAGCGATGATGCAGCAGATGGTTGCGCAGCAAAAGCAATCCCAAGCAGAGATGCAAACATCGCAAACAGCCCCGGCAGAAAATGGATTTGTTGAAGACGATCCCTCAACTTGGGGAAATCCAGGGCGCAATGATCCCTGCCCCTGCGGCTCTGAAAAGAAATTTAAACATTGCCATGGCCGTTTGAGCTAAGCGCAGTTCACCAACTAGAAGCTGCTCAAAGCCGTTGAGCGTTTGACATGACGCCAGCGGCAAAATAAGACGGTGTGAGAGTCGATGCTCACGTCGCGGGTCCCTTAGCTCAACTGGATAGAGCAACTGCCTTCTAAGCAGTAGGTTGCAGGTTCGAGTCCTGCAGGGATCGCCATATTTTCAGCGCAACTTATTGGAATTCCTTCGAATTTGATCATCGAGGGAGACCGTGGTGTTGCACATTCCGTACACAATATGCCGTTCAGGCACCTATTATTATAACCGCCATGTACCTAAACACGCAGTGGAACCTTACGGTGCGTTCATCAGGCAAGCCTTATCCAAATGCCCGGAAGAGGCTGAGGCTTATGTAAAACGTCTGGGTAATGTATTGGAGGGATCTTGGAGTAATACGACCTCAATACAGCCTGTTGATATTCCAACTATTTTATTCAGCTTCAAACCAAGATCTTTTAAACTTTCTGAAATTGCAACGGACTTTGATGGTCTTACTGCGCATTGCCTTAGGCATACCTTCAGAGACCGTCTGAGAGCTGTGGAATGCCCAATGGATCTGATTGATCAGATTGGTGGGTGGGAGTCGGTTTTGAAGTGCAATACCCCTGAAGGCGTGAAAACCTCGCGCAGGCTGTGGCCCCACTCCGAGACGATGGCGTCCAATTCCGAAACCCCTTCCGCATCGGTACGTGCCGACCGGCCCACCAGGATCTCGCGGCCGGTCACTAGGATATCGCCGCCCTCGATATGGCCGGGGCCTTCGATGCGGCGGACATCATCATAGACCTGATGCAGGGTCGGCGCCATTTCATCCACTTCGCCCAGGCGCGAAGCTGCGCTCGGGCGCATCAGTACCGCGCCCTGCGGCAGGCAAAGCGCTGTGTCCTCGACAAACACGCCGTCAGGGATTCCTCCAGTAGCGGCAATTCGATAACCTCGGCCCCTGTCCGCTTCAGCGTGGCGACATAATGGGCGTGGTCGGCAAGCATCTGCTTCAGATCCGGTGCGCCCGTATCCTTAGCCCGCAAACCGTCCACGATACTGGCGGCAGGGCAGCGCGTGATGGCGCGGAAGAATTCGAAAGAGGAGTTGTTGGTCATGCGGAGGGTCCTGTCAACCGGATTGGGCATAATTGGGGGCCTGGATTTCAATCATCACCGGGCCGGGGGTGTCAGTGACGGTTTTCAGAGCGGCCACGAGAGCATCCGCTTCTGACACGCAGGCGCAAAAAGGGATGGCGCAGGAAGCCGCGATAGCCTTGAAATCCGGCGGTGTGGGGTCGCATCCGAGCACGGTCACACCGGCAGCTTGCATGGATGTTTCGATCTCCTGATAGCCGTGGTTGTTCCAGACGAGGAAAACGATGGGAAGTTCCTCGTCTTTTGCCACCATCAATTCGGGAAGGCTGAACTGCGCGCCGCCATCGCCGGTAATGCAGATCACCGGAGCATCAGGTTCGGCCAGGGCGGCTCCGATGGCTGCGGGAATGCCATAGCCCAAGGCACCGAAACCGGTTGCGGCATTGAACCAACCGCCGGGGCGGTCGTGATCATAATAGAGGTTCCCGGCATAAATGGGTTGTGCGGAATCCCCGACCATGATCGCCTCCGGAACGACGTCACGCAGCGCATTCAGCAGAAGCGTTTGTGCCTGCATCTGCGGGCCGATTTCATCGAACGCCTGTTGCCGGGCTTGATCCGCGCAGTCGGTGCCGGTGCCATCGTTCAGGCTCGGTTGGATTGCCGCATTCAACTGGTTCAGCACACCGTCCGCGTCACCTTGGATCGCCAGTTCGCTCGGATGGCGGGAAAGCTGGTCTTCGCTGATGTCGATGCGGATGAGGTTGCGCATTCGCGGCATCGTACCGGTTGCGTACATGTCATAATCGGTCGGGCCGAATTCAGTCCCCACGGCCAGCACCACATCGGCCGCGCCGATCAGGTCGCGGACAGCCTGAAGGCTGGGGCTTGCCGGAACTCCAAGAGGGTGACCATGCATCAGCCCACGCGCGTTGACGGTTTGAACGACGGGGGCGTCCAGCTTTTCGGCAAGGTTGCGAACCTGTTCGGGCGACCGGCGGACGCCACCACCGGCAAGGATGACAGGCCTTTGCGACGTTTGCAGCATTTCAACCGCGCGGGCGATCTTGCGTTCGTCCGGTTGCGGCCGGGGCGGAGATGCGTCTGTTTTGTCCGGTTGATCGAATGTGTTGCCGGCGACGTCCAGGGGGACCTCGATATGGGCCGGGCCCGGGCGTCCCGACGAACAGGCCTGAAAAGCCCGATCAAGCGCCGGCAGCAGGTCAGCCGACGTTTCCACGCGGTCCGAACGCAGCGCGACCAAACCGACCAGAGCTTGCTGGTCGGGCAATTCATGCAGGTGCCCCAAGCCTTTGCCGAGGCTGGGCAAGGTGTTTACGCCCGAGACAACCAGCATCGGCACGGAATCGGCGCGCGCCTGCCCCATGGCGGTCAAGGTATTGGTCAGGCCCGGGCCGGTAATGACAAAAGCGACACCGGGGCGGCCCGAGGCGCGGGCATAGCCATCCGCCATGAAGCCCGCCCCCTGTTCGTGACGGGGGTTGACGTGACGGATGCCAGATGCCGCAAGTCCACGATAAAGCTCGATAGTGTGAACGCCGGGAATGCCAAAGACAGTGTCGACGCCCCGCTTGGCGAGTTGGAAGACAAGCTCCTCTCCAATGCTGCTCATGTGCTCTCCCTCATCAATTGTTTGGAATGTTGGATGATGCGGTCGCAGGCCGCCTGGAATTGGCTGTCATCGACCGTCAGCGCGATGCGGACCCAATCATCAATCGTGGTGCCGAACGAGCCGCCGGGCATGACAGCGACACCACCATGTTCAAGCAGGCTCATGGCATAGGCGTTGCCATCCATGCCGGTTGAAGACACGTTGACCATTGCGAACATGCCGGCTTTGGGCTGATGCACGACAAGGCGCGTCTCGCTGGACAGGCGCTGGTGCAGCAGCACCGCGCGCACGGAAAAGCGTTGGCGCATTCCCTCCGCCACAGTGGAACCATCGCGCAGCGCCTTTTCGGTCATGTCGGCAATGAAAGGCTGGTTGCCGAATAGTATGGTCTCCGACAGCGGCAGCAGCTCTTCGACAAAAGCTGATGGCCCGACGCACCAGCCGCTGCGAAAGCCCGGCGCAGCATGGGACTTGGAAATCGAGGAAACCACGATCACCCGGTCTGCAAGGTCTGAGCGCGACAGGGGAGAGGTGAAGTCCGAGGCGTTGAATAACAGCTCTTCATAGACTTCGTCGGAAATGATCCAAAGATCGTGCTCGCGGGCCAGTTGTCCAATTGTATCTATATCGGAAGCCGTCAGAATCGCCCCGGTCGGGTTGTGCGGGCTGGTCAGCAGAATCGCGGTCGTTTTCGGTGTGATCCGTTCTGCGATATCCTGCGCTCTGATGCGGAATCCGTTCTCGGGTTTCAGCGGAACCGGCACGATATCTGCGCCGGTTGCTCGGATCACGCCTTCATAGGTCGCGTACATCGGATCCCCGACAAGAACCTCATCACCAGTCTCTGCCACACCCATGAGAACGCTAAACAACGCCGTTTGCGTACCCGGAAAGCACAGGATCTGATCCGAGGTGATGTCACGTCCCGAACTGCGCGTGTAGCGTTCAGCCAACGCGGCTAACAGCCCTGGCTCCCCTCGGCCGCTGGCATAGGTCGTGCGACCCTGACGCATGGCGCACGTCGCCGCGTCCACCAGAACCTCGGGCGTTGGCACATCCGGCTCGCCAATCGTCATCTCGATGATGTCCCGACCCTGGGCAATAAGGTCCTTGGCCTTCAGATAGACTTCCCACTTGGCGCCACCCAGACCGGATAGGCGCTTGGTTATTGCTGTGTTTTTCATGAAGAACCTGCTGTGTTTTTCAATTCCAATCCGATGATCGCACCCACGGAATTCAGGCCAATCGCCGGCAGTTCACCGGGTGCAAACGCAGTGGGCAAAGCGCCACCCTCCAACCACAAACCATCGATCACCGCGTTGCTGGCGATCGACATGCGTCGGAGTGTCCAGGGCTCAACCGAAATACCCGCTTCGCCCAGGGTCTCCTGGATCAGGCTCTCAAGCTGGTCGCGAAACTCGTAATATGTCTGTTCGTGCATTTTGCGCATCTGCTCGTCTTCACGAATCTTGTTCAGAAAACTCGCCCATATGGTGACAGAGCTTGGATCGACCACCGGTGGCTTCAGGGAAGCTACCACAAAGGCCGCGAGGTGCTCTTTGGCAGTCGAATCGGCACGGTCGGTCGAAGCCGAGGTCAGCTGGGTCATGCGGCCCATGTGAGTCCTGTAGGCCGCTAAAATCAGATCATGCTTGGTCGAAAAATAGTGCCGAATTAGACCCTGAGTGACGTCTGCCCGTTTCGCGATGGCTCGCACAGTTGCCGCCCGAACGCCCTGTTCGGCGATCAGCGAAAGCGTCGCTTGAATCAGGTCGTCCTTGCGCTGTTCAGCGGGCTCGCGCCTGAATTTCTGGGTGCTTCCGGGCATTCTTTTTCTTTCCAGTCAGTAATTATACATTTGAATAATTACGAGAGATCGACATTACTACAAGTCTAAAATGGAGGGGCCTAACACAAATGGCCGAGTCGACAATCGTAAAATAATGGTACAGTTCTGGGGGCTAAGACAGGAGTAGCCTTCGGACACTGGTGCAAAACTCAGTGAACTACGGCAAAGTCCCGCATAGCAGACTTCTACGTTTTCAGAAGCGAATGACAGCTTTGCTCTCTGAGTTTTGAATTTGATCGTTATGGCCCTCATGCCTACCACGTGGATTGTAGGGCCTTTTAGGTTTAGAACGTAAAGTCATCATCTTGATGACTGATGTGGTGAACAGATCTACTAACTGTATCTGCACGATACCCGTCTCTATAG
>Ga0228662_1000110_pt1 | contig 44222 bp, 57 predicted proteins | sample 76DmetaG_FD_183173 | JGI IMG/M metagenome (GOLD analysis project Ga0228662, IMG submission 183173) | Seawater microbial communities from Monterey Bay, California, United States - 76D | ecosystem: Environmental > Aquatic > Marine > Coastal | place: USA: California | collected 2016-11-10
CAATCAATGCCTGGCTCAGGCAATACAACCAGATCAGACCTCATCACGCATTAAACATGCGCCCACCCGTCCCAGAAACCTTATTAGAGAAACCAAAAATCAATGGACGAATTTAGGGGGCTAGACATTACCTGGAACGGATTTACGTATACCGGACCAGATAGGAATACTCTCACGAGGGCTAACGAACATATCACGAATGAGTTTTTGGAGAATCTGGCGTATAATATCTTGTGGAATGTCATTGCCGGGGAATGTCACCTTAAGGCGTTGAATGATGATCCGCTCTACGTCATCTCTTGAGAGTACCTCTCCCGGCACATCGACATCATAGTATTTGTTATTTTTGCGCACATACCATTGCGCCACGGTCTGAAGAATTTCTTCTAAAGTAGCGACTAGAACACGACCATGCTCATCATGCTGTGGAAAGGATTCTTCATAAGGTTGCAGCTCTTCTAGCCAGCTGGCCAAGCCAGGTTCCATGGACTTTTGGCGATTTAAGCTTATCGTTTTGCTGCGAATAAGAGGCGCTTCGACGACTTCATCTTCGGCTCGCCCATATTTGCGTGCATTCTCTGCGTCTTTATCTTCCTGTTCAGCCATTTCGTCTACATCGCTCCAATCACAGTGATACTATGAAAGCGCATTCTTTCTGGCTACAGCTAATTCGGTTTGGTTTGCTCAGAGTACCTGACGCAAAGCATAAAAAGCCTCCACCATGGAATTGGTGAAGGCTGTTTCAGGTTTAGAAGGTAAGATCATCATCTTGATGATTGCTACGATGGACGGCTCTAACAGAAGTGCTATCGCGATACCCATGCTTGTAATCTTGCAGGTCAAACTGAGCATACATCCAGTCATGCTCATAGCTCGGTATATATTCATTAAAGCAAGACGGACTGCCGTGCTTAGGACCTGAACGTATCATTAAGTGTTTAAGGGCAGCTGTTGGTAGTATCCAGCAATGATGCATATGGCCCAAAAGGACATGGCAGCTGTCAGCTTCTGTATCAGTGATAATATGAGCATTATCAGCTGTCGCATTATTATCTGCTTTTCGATGCAGGCGATGTATCAAGCTATGAGGGCAGTTAGCCAGAAGACTATCTACTAAATCAAAGTGCTCTGGATACTCCTTTGCACTTCTTTGTTGTTGCTTGGCGTAAGCCTCTTTAAAGCGCCTCGGACATTCAGCATAATACTCTACTCTATCTTTATGGCTCTTATGAAAGCTGAGCTTAATGCGCCCTGAGGTAAACACCTGAAGGCTATAGCCTTGGTAGGTTTCTAGGGTCTCTTGGGAGAGCTTTGGATCAATATACTTGGTCATTCTAAATTATCTTTCTGTTCTTAATACATAAATAAAAAACACCTTAGAAAAAGCTCCTAAGGCAAGGTTAAAGGGTAAGCTGGAAGGGGTAATTCGTAAGACGTAATATGTAAGTCGTAATACTTAATTCGTAATATATAATATATAATACATAAGGGTTTGGGTGTTCCCAACACCCTGTCAGCTTAGAACAAACTACACTACAATTTATTCTTTATCGTCTGCTATTAGAGCTGTCTTTATTTCCATAGCTTTGGGATATTTTTTCTATGTCTTTAGGGCTGCTCTCTGATGCTCTCTTTAAGCACTTCCTTTTTTGATAACCACCTTATGCTTAGCCCTTAAAGTGTCTCCTGGTGCCACTCTGGGGCACTCTGGTATGGTTGTGGGTGGTTTTGTACCTTAGCTGGAAGAATAGGAATTTCGGTTGGTTAGCCTAAATACTGATCAGATTTGCGGCTTGCAAATTAAATAAGCGCTAATGAGCCATAAGTTTGTTTATTTGAAAATTTAGCTGTGCTTACCTAATCGTTGAACAATTCTAACGTGGAATGCAGGACATGAAATTCTTTTTTTCTAAAATACTGTTAGCATTCTATTTGCTAACAACTTGTCTAAATGCGCAGCAAGCATCTGATCAGGTGATGCCGGAAACAGATACGGAACTTACAGTTAACTTTGAGGCTATTTCGACAGAGGTAGCTAAATCGCTTGAGGCAAAAGCTAAGGGTGCCCCCGTTTTCGCTAAGAACTGGATGGTTTCGGTAGCCAACCCACATGCCGCGGCAGCTGGCGCTCGTGTTCTGTCAGAAGGTGGCACAGCGGCCGATGCAATGGTCGCTGTACAAGCCGTTCTTGGCCTGGTCGAACCACAAAGTTCTGGGATTGGCGGTGGTGCATTCCTTGTATGGTATGATAGCAAAAGTGGAGAAATAACAACGTTAGATGGAAGAGAGACGGCTCCTCTGGCGGCCACACCACGCCTATTTCAAAATGAAAACGGCGAAAGGCTAAAGTTTTGGGACGCAGTGGTCGGCGGCCGATCGGTCGGTGTTCCAGGAACTCCAGCGCTCATGGAGGCAGCGCATAAAAGGTGGGGGCAGAATTCCTGGAACAGCTTATTCTCTGAAGCTATTGATTTAGCCTACAACGGCTTTGCGGTTTCTCCACGCCTTGCGGCTTTGGTGGCCCGTGATGCGGAGCGCTTGGGTCGATTTTCCGACACAGCTGATTATTTTTTTCCAAATGAACAGCCGCTAGTTGAGGGACATCTTTTAACGAACCCGGCATACGCTGACTTAATGCGCCGCATGGCCAAAGACGGTGCTGAAGTTATCTACTCCGGTGACATAGCCAGAGCGATCATCGATACTGTCAGAGGAGCAGAGAAAAATCCGGGTGTTTTGAGCTTAACTGACCTTCAAATCTACAAAGTTAAGGAGCGTCCTGCCGTGTGCGTTCCATTTAGAGGATATCAAGTCTGCGGAATGGGCCCGCCTTCATCTGGAGCGCTCACCGTCGGGCAAATACTAGGTCTATTGAATCAATTTCCTCCAGGATCTTCAAATGATCCACAAACTTTGAGGCTTATAGGTGATGCGTCACGTCTCGCTTTTGCTGATCGCGGACGTTATATGGCCGACAGTGATTTCGTGCCTATGCCTACAAAAGGCTTGTTAGCACAAGATTACTTAAGTGAGCGCGCAAAGCTTCTAAACGGCCCTGACGCACTCACTGAAGCCGTTCCTGGCAATCCTGAATATTCACATGCATCACTATGGGCAGATGATGTAAGCCTTGAGTTGCCCTCAACCTCGCACATTTCAATCGTCGACCGTTTTGGAAACGCGTTGTCGATGACCACCACCATTGAAAACAGTTTTGGGTCCCGGCTAATGACGCATGGGTTTTTACTTAATAATGAGTTAACAGATTTCTCCTTTAGTTCTCATCGCAATGGCGTCCCTATTGCAAACCGAGTTGAACCAGGTAAACGCCCCCGGTCATCAATGTCCCCAACCATTATTCTCAAGGATGGGCGACCCACTTTGGTAATCGGTTCGCCCGGAGGATCTCGGATAATTGGATACGTAGCTGAGGCTATTGTTGCACACATAGACTGGGGCATGAATATTCAAGCTGCCGTATCCATTCCGCATGCAATAAACCGTTTTGGAACCTATGATCTAGAGAAAGGTACTTCTTTAGAGGGTATGGTAGCGCCACTGGAGGAACTTGGTTACAAAGTTAGTCTGCGGTCGCTCAATTCTGGTCTTCATGCGATTTCCATCGGAGAAAACGGTCTTTTTGGAGGAGCAGATCCTAGGCGCGAGGGGATTGCAATTGGACAATGACCGGTGAATAGCTTCGTCTTTACTTTTGCTGGTAAGTGCTGGTCAAATTTTGTCTCAACGGCTGCTCTCTGCTGCTTTCTTTAAGCACTTCCTTTTCTGATACCCCTCTTATGCTTAGCCCTTAAAGTGTCTCCTGGTGCCACTCTGGGGCACTCTGGTATAGCTGCATTACTCTCAAGCCCATTCTATATTTATCTTCATGTTTATGAATGAGACGCCACGTAAATAAATTAAAAGCATACTACTTTGTTTAAGGCTGTTACCCTAACTTTGGGAATTGGAGTTTAGCCACTCCTCGCAAAAGGGAAAACTAATGAAACAACGGACCTGTGAAGGTTTGGTGAGCTCACAATGTGTTGCTTGCCAAATTATTAATGATGCCCAAATCCGAGCAGAACTGTCTAAAGTCGATATAAAAGATGTGGTTGATAAACTGATTGAAGTAGGTTGGAGAAAAGTTTTTTAGAAAAGAGTAAATTAAGCCGCTTAAACCCACACCTTTTCCATGTGCTCCCGCATGACGTCTAAGGCATAGCCTGAGCCATAGTTGGCTGCCACCGTGTTAGAACCATGTCCAAGGATGGCCATGGATATAGCCTCAGGGCAGCCTGTATTCCTCAGCTTGTCCTTCATACGGTGGCGTAATGAATGCATCGTAAGCTTTTTATCGGTGATTATGGTTCTAAGGCGCTTCATGAGCATAGCAGAGGCAGCATCATTGCCACGTGGGCGAGCGTAGTTGGAAAATATAGCCTCCTCCCCATTCCCTTTGCCTTTCCTGTGCTCCTGCAGTGTCTCTGCTGCCCTGTGGCTCAGTGGGAGTGTTCTATGTGACCCCTTCGTCTTGAGACCTGACAGAACCGCAAAAAAAGGAACTGGCGTTAAGCCTCAATCGGCTTGGCGAAGATACCAAGTGGGATCCCAATCAGCTTAAATTGCACCTGGAAGCAATATTGGAATTTGAGGCGGACCTTTCCTTTACCGGCTTTGAGCAAGCAGAGATTGATAATGCACTCAGCTTTCAAGTTATTCCAGATCAAGAGCCGGAAGATCTGACGCCTCCGCCTGATCCTGTCTCAAGAGTGGGTGATGTCTGGCGCATAGGGGATCACCTTCTTATTTGCGGCGATAGTCTTAAAGCCCATGATCTTTTGGCTCCACATATGAATGAGCCCGCTAAACTCCTTTGCTCTGATCCGCCCTATAATGTGGAAGTCGGCAAACATGTGCGGGTAAATAAGGGCCATTCAGAATTCCCAATGGCCAGTGGAGAAATGGACGATAAAGAATTCGAAGGGTTTCTTGATCGCTTCATAGCTGGATGCCTGCCTTTGTTAAGCACTGAGGCACTGCTCTATATCTTCATGGATTGGCGGCATTTAACGCATCTTACCTCAGCAGCTATGAGCAATAACCTTATTCAACAAAACCTATGCGTCTGGGCCAAAACAAATGGTGGTATGGGCTCTTTCTATCGCTCACAGCACGAGCTCATTGGTGTGTTTAGCCAAAGCGCACAATTCCAGAACAATATTCAGCTTGGCAAATTTGGGCGCTATCGAACAAATGTGTGGACCTATCCAGGTGTTACCTCCTTTGGCGCGACGCGCACAGAAGACCTAGCCGATCATCCAACCGTCAAACCAACCCAGTTGATTGCCGATATCATTTTGGATTGCACCTCAATTGGGGATACTGTGCTTGACCCCTTTTTGGGCAGCGGAACTGCCTTGCTTGCAGCCGAGCAAACAAAAAGGCGCGGGATCGGTATAGAGCTTGATCCGCAATATGTGGATGTTGCTATTCGCCGGCTTCAAGAAACCCATGGCCTGTCAGCTATCCATTCAGAAACCGGTCTGTCTTTTGAAGATCTCAAAACAGAACGTCTGTCGCAAAAGGAGGCCGCTCATGTCTGAGGAAGAAAAAGGCTACGGTAAGCCACCTAAGAAGCATCAGTTTAAAAAAGGAGTTTCTGGTAATCCAAGAGGCCGCCCCAAAGGCAAGTCGAGTTTGCTGAGCGACTTAAACAAAATCGTTAACCAGAAAATCTCAGTTAATTTGAACGGCCAAAATATGCGTTTAACCAAGCGGCAGGCCTTTCTTCAAAGAGTTGCCAATGATGCGATCGCAGGCGGAGCAAACGCTGGACGCTTATTATATGAATTACTTAAACTTGAAGCCGAGCAACCCGATACCGCAGGCATGTCTGCCTCCGAGCGTAATAAGCAAGACCAAGCCATACTTGAATCCTTCTTGAAGCATTTAGGCCCTAATTTAACAGATAAACTGGAGGGCAAATAATGGCTCAGTTCAATGATCCCAAACGTAACGACGCTATTATCCGTTCCTCCCCCGGATTCTTTTTAGAATGGCTTCTACCCCAAATCGAAAACCTGAGTGACTATGAGGCCAATTGGCATGTTCACGCCATCTCACAAAAGCTGATGGGGCTTTATCAGGGGCATGTGAGGCGCCTCATTGTGAATGCACCGCCGCGCTCTTTAAAAACCTCTACCTGCACAAGCTTCTTCATTCCCTGGCTCTTGGGAAAAGATCCAAGCCTGCAAATTATGCTGGTTACATATTCCGATGAGTTTGCAGAGCAATTGGGATCTCAAATACGCAGTGTCATGCGCCACCCAGAGTACAAAAGGTTGTTTGGTAATTCTCAACTTCTAAACGAGAACGCCAGATCAACGCGGCTTAGAACTCGGGAGGGCGGCAAAGTTACAATCACATCCTTCCACGCCACAATGACCGGCCTTGGGGCAGATTACATTATTGTAGATGATCCTATCCAAACCAATGATGTCCGCTCCGCAACCAAAATGAATGATACGATCAACCGCTTTAAAGAAGGGCTTTATACGCGGTTAAATGATCCCAAGACCGGGCGCATATTATTGGTAATGCAACGTATACATCCAGATGATTTGACCGGAGAGCTTTTAGCGCGCAGTGATTTTGAACATCTAAAGCTCCCCGTCAGGTTTGAAGAGGACACCTCCTATCAAATGCCTTTTGGCAAAGTGCATATGGCCAAAGCTGGCGATTACTTAGATCCCGCCCGCTTTGGAGAATTGGAACTCGCCCGCACGCGTAAAATGCTCGGAGAAGCCGCCTTTGCCGCGCAATATATGCAAGAGCCCATTTATCCTGCAAATGATCTGGTAGATTTGGAAAAGTTCAACTGGTTTGATCCAGAAGATCTGCGCGTAAATTTACAGGACATGATTCATGTCCATTCTTGGGATACGGCCTTCAGCACCTCTGATGCCGCAGATTACACCGCCGTTACCAAATGGGCATATAATAGCACCGGTTATTACTTGCTCGATGCACAGCGCTTTAAAGCCACCAGCGAAGAGGTGGAAAAACGCATTCTGCGCGCAGCCATTGCCGATCAGCCCCATCGCGTGCTCATTGAGCGCGCCAATCACTCTATTGATTTAATTAATCGTGTGAGGTCAGCCAGCAATGGGCGTTTCCAGGTGATTGAGGGCCAGCATGGCGGGCTGTCTAAAGAACAACGCTTTGAGAATATTCATCACAAAATAAATACAGGTCAGGTCTTTCTTGCAAAGGGCGTAAGCGGCATTGAGTTATTCCTAAGTGAGCTGCGCGGCTTTCCTTATGGTGCTCATGATGATCTTGTTGATAGCTTTACCATGGCCCTTAAAGAGATGGGAAAAGGCTCTGGAAGAGCTGTTTGGCGCATTAGCTAAATAGGACTTCACTTCTGGAGCACCGCAAGCCTGTGTGGACATGCGATTTGTCTACACAGGAGAAGAGAATGGCCTTACCCGATTTAACTATAGCTTCCCGCAAAGAACTCATTGGTGAATGGCGGCGGGTGTTTAAATGCCGGGAACCAGAAAAAGCCGGCGCAAAGGTTCTTAGAACTTGCCTGCAAGTGCAGCTTGAACGGCAAGGAAACATTCAGGCCTGCAATAAGGCCCATGCAAAGCTTATAAGCCGCCTGAAGCGTCATGAGGCTGGCAATGGGGAGTTGGCGCCCCAGACAAGCCTCTCGCCCGGCACAGAGCTTATGCGAAGCTATCAAGGGCAGACATATACTGTGCTTGTTCGCGGTACTGGCTTTGAGTGGAATGGGACGCGTTATGGATCCCTCTCAGAGATTGCCACTCTCATAACCGGCTCGCGCAGATCAGGTCCCAAGTTCTTCGGGCTTAAATCCTAATGCGCTGCGCCATCTATACGCGCAAAAGTACAGATGAGGGATTAGAACAAAGTTTTAATTCTTTGGATGCGCAGCGCGAGGCCTGCGAGGCATTCATCGCCTCTCAAAAGCATGAGGGGTGGATCATGGATGATACGCCCTATGATGATGGAGGCTGGTCGGGCGGCACGCTTGAGCGCCCTGCTGTTCAGCAATTACTAGCAGATGTTCGACAGGGCCGGGTTCAAATCATTGTGGTTTACAAGATAGATCGACTGACGCGTTCCCTAACTGACTTTGCCAAGCTGGTAGAGATTTTTGATACGCATAAAGTCACCTTTGTCTCTGTTACCCAGCAGTTTAATACCACCACCTCCATGGGGCGCTTAACCCTCAACGTACTTTTGTCTTTTGCACAATATGAGAGAGAGATTACCGGAGAGCGTATTCGTGATAAGTTTGCTGCCTCTAAAGCCAAGGGCATGTTTATGGGCGGCAAGGTTCCTGTGGGCTATAGGCTCGGGAACCGAGAGCTTTTGATTGATGATATTTATGCGCAAGTCATTATTCAAATCTTTGAGGCTTATTTAAAGCTCGGCTCGGCAAGTAAGGTAAAAACCTATTTGCAGGAATTAGATATTCGCACCCCGCCGAGAGAACATCGCAATGGTAAAACCTCCGGCGGCAAGCATTTTACAACGGGACATCTTTATCAAATCCTTTCCAATCCGATTTATATCGGACAGGTCCGCCATCATGGTAAGATTTATGATGGCCAGCATCAGGCTGTTCTTTCCCAAAGCTTATGGGATGAAGTGCAAAACAAGCTTGCAGAAAATGCAGCCCGCCCGAAAGGAATATCTGCCAAGCGCAAGCTGCAATATCCATTGGTTGGAAGGATCTTCTCTTCTACCGGTCATAGGCTAGCGCCCACAACGGTTCACAAGCCCACCAAATCCAATCAGAAGAATTACTATCGCCATTACACCGTTAATAGAACAAGGCGGGAGCCTCCCTATGGAGAGCTAACCTCCCTGCCCGCTCAGGAAGCTGAGCGTGTGACGTCTTTGGCACTCGAAAGCCTATTGCAAAACTTGAAAAGCAATCAATCCAGTCTGTCGATTGATGAGTTTTTAAAAGAGCGTCAGAGCGTGATGAGGCTATCTGTTCGTGAGCTGATAGGAACTGTGGTTTTGTATAAGGACAGGCTTGAAGTGACGCTTTCAAAGTCCATCGCGGAACGCCTAGAACTTACGGAGCCCGCCTGTTCTTCTTATCCAATAAAGCCGCGCAGCGTTGGGAAAAGAAACAAGGTTATTTTAAGTGATATTCCTCAGAACACTCCAAACCAAGAATTGATCCTATGTGTTGCAAAAAGCTGGAAATGGTATCAATCGCTTTCAAAAGGCAAAGTAAGATCCGTTCAGGAACTGGCAGCACAAGAAAAGACAAGTGTTGAAACCATTACGCGCAATCTACCGCTCGCCATCCTAAAACCTGATCAGGTTGAAAAGCTGCTCAAAGGGCAGCATGCACCTGATCTCAGTGTGGCACAGCTGCTTAAAGCCCCGAGCCTACTTTAAACAAGACTTCCCCAACTCCGTGCACTGCGTTTTGCCGGAGATCTTAGGCTGTTTGAACGGTAATTTGGGCGCGTGAAGAGCTCTAAAAGTTGCTCACACTGAGCAGTTGCCCCAAAAGGTACAAGCAATTCAGCGGTATAGCTTGGATAAGCAGTAGATCTATAAAGGTGAGGGAGTTAGTGGCGCACCGGGGAGGATTCGAACCCCCGACCCCTTGATTCGTAGTCAAGTACTCTATCCAGCTGAGCTACCGGTGCCGTGTTCGACCCTCTAAGCTAGGGCGCGGCGCTTTGCAAGGGCCGATTATAACACATGAAGCTTTTTAAGCACTATTCAGCATTATCGAGGGTCAACTTTGGCAATGTAAGCCGGAAACAAGCCCCAGCCCCATTCGCCTCTAAGTATTCTGCGCTGCCGCCATGCCCACGCATCAGTTCTTGAACGATTGCCAAGCCCAATCCGGATCCCCCCCCTGTCGCCGTACCTTGAAACGGTTTAAAAAGATGCGCCTTGGCTTTTTCAGGCAAACCCGGACCAGTATCGATAACATCAATGATCCAAAACTGTGGGGTCTGCCAAGCTTTTAAAACGATCGCGCCGCCCTTCGATTGATCCGCAAGCGCCTGACGCGCATTGCGCACAAGATTGCTTAAGGCGCGATGCAATTGCTCATAATCCGCGCGAATGATCAGATTTTCAGATATCTCAAACTTCACATCGATCGGCAATTGACCTATCGCCATCAATTCGGTTTCAACCACATCCTGAAGCAATGATGTAAGATCAACCTGCCCCAGAATTGGCGCGGGTTCACTGGCGCGCCCAAAGCTCAAAGTAGTTTCTGCAAGCGTCACGGCTCGGGCCACATTAGCCTCTAATTTCGGCGCAAGCCGCATTACCACAGGGTCTTCGCTTTGCGTCAAACGGTCAGAAATCAACTGCACCGTGGTCAGTATATTCCGCAAATCATGGCTGACTTTCGCAACCGCCTCGCCAAGCTGTGCCAATCGTTCTTTATGATTCAGCGCGTTGGTCAGATTTTTTTGCATACTCTGCAACGCCTGCTCTGCCGCGCGCAATTCTGCGATTCCAGCCTTCAGCTTGATAATCCGCTGTGCCTCTTCAGGTGCTGTTTGATAATTCTCAATCTGTGCAATCACGCGGCGGATAGGGGCTACGATCATAAAGCGCGTGGCCGCAAAAAGCAAAAGCGCAGCCGCCACGGACAAAAGCGCTGATAAGATCAGAACGCGCTGACTAAACGCCCACATCGCGTCTCTTAAAGGTCCCGTATTCAAAGTAACTTCGATCAAACTTCCGGCTTTCAGCTTCGGATTACCGATCACCCGCACCACGTCAAAACCGGGTTTGCTTAATCGGCGAAACGCATCGCGCACCAGCGCCGTCCATGCCGGTTGTCTGAGATCAAATGTCTGAGACACGGGCGCGGGCAACTCTGATGCCAAGGCAAGTTGACGCGACGAGTCCCGCCGCAAAACCACATTATAAACGCCTGCATTTAACAAAAGCTCGCGCTCAAGCTCTGCCGAAATCATATCATCCGCCAGCAAAACCAATGATGCAATCTGCGCCCGCTCAACGCGGGCCATTAAAAAATCAGACCTAAACCGCGCAATGCTGGGGACAAAAATCAACACTTCTGCCAATAGAACAAACACAGTTGTTAATAGAAAGAATCGTCCTGATAAAGAATTAAACATCCCGCCAAAATGCCCTGAACGCTATCATAATAAAGCCGAAATTAAGCATCGCCTGAACCCAATCATGCCAAATACGCTTTTGATAAATATCTGAATACGAATTTGACATTGTAAATAGATTACGAATAACGCAGGTTTACCACCGATCGCAAACAAAGTTTTGCAAAAAGGCCACCGCAGCGTTGCAATAGACGTGTAGGAAAAACACAGCAATGCGCGCAGAGGCTCGTAAAAACGCCGAGAAACCAATTTTCAGCACAACAACGGTTTGACATATCAGTTAAGCGCCCGTATAGGCGGGGTTTATATTTTTAAAGATGCAGCTGGCATCTGGCAGATACGGAGTCATTGCGATGAAACGCACTTTTCAACCTTCTAATCTCGTGCGCAAGCGGCGTCACGGATTTCGCGCGCGCATGGCAACAAAAGCAGGCCGTAAAATTTTGAACGCGCGCCGCGCGCGCGGACGCAAAGAGCTAAGCGCTTAACCAGCCTTTTGACTGGCCTGCCCATCGATATGGGGGATTAAGATGTATGGTAAAACCGCGTCTTCATCGCAGGCTATGGCACCTCTCGTAGATCCAAAAACCGCTCTTGCCGCGCCATTGGGAAAATTGCGCGTGCGAGCCGATTATCTTGCCGCGGCGAAGGCGAAGCGCGTTTCAACCACCGGGTTTGTTTTACAAGCCCGTAAGCGCGTGGAAGCAAGCGCGCCCCAGCCGCGCTATGGAATCACTTGCTCGAAAAAGGTGGGCAACGCTGTTGCGCGCAATCGGGCCAAACGTCGGCTGCGGGCCCTCGCGAACAGCGTGCTTCCGCTCCTAGGCCGTGACGGTTGGGATTATGTTTTAATTGGCCGTGCGCAAGCCACCGTAAACCAACCGTTTGATATGCTGCTTGAAAACTTGCGCTTTGCGTTAAAGAAGTTGCATCAGGGCGAAACCCGATGACGTTATTGGCCCGGATATTGGCGTTGCCGATAAAAGGCTATCGATTGATTTTCTCGGCTTGGGTTGGGCGCAGTTGCCGCTTTGATCCCACCTGTAGCGCCTATGCGCTGACCGCTTTGGAACGTCATGGCGCGCTTAAAGGCAGCTGGCTCACAGTGCGCCGCATCTTGCGCTGCCATCCTTGGGGCCAGCATGGCGTTGATGATGTGCCAGACGCGAAATAACATGAGAGGTCGCAAAAATTTGTCTCTTCTGCCTGCCGCCTTCTCTACACGGCTTGCCCCAGCGGTTTCAAACGTCTAAAGCCCAATCATGCTTGATGAAAACAGTGATATACACCCGCTTTTCGAAGGTGCTCCGAACACCACAGAGTTCAAAAAGCTTCGCAAACGGATCATTCGCAACACCCGCGAAGCTATAGAGCAATACGGTATGGTCGAGCGCGGCGCGCGCTGGCTTATTTGCCTATCCGGGGGCAAAGACAGCTACACGCTGCTGGCTGCGCTTTATGAGTTGAAATGGCGCGGCCTTCTTCCCGTTGACTTGCTGGCCTGCAATTTGGATCAAGGGCAACCGGGGTTTCCCCAAACCGTGCTTCCCGCGTTTCTAGAAAAAATGCAAGTGCCGCATAGAATTGAATATCAGGATACGTATTCAATTGTGAAAGATAAAATCCCCGAGGGGCGCACATTTTGTGCCTTATGCTCGCGCTTACGGCGGGGCAATCTTTACCGCATTGCACGCGAAGAAAATTGTAGCGCGATTGTGCTGGGCCATCACCGAGATGATATTCTGGAAACCTTTTTTATGAACCTCTTCCATGGCGGCCGCTTGGCGTCCATGCCTGCGAAGCTTTTGAACGAAGAGGGGGATCTGTTGCTGTATCGCCCCCTCGCTCATGTGGCAGAAGCCGATTGCGAGAAATTTGCCAAAGCCATGCAATACCCGATTATCCCTTGTGATTTATGCGGCTCGCAAGACGGGCTTCAGCGCCAACAAGTGAAACAGATTTTGGATGGCTGGGAACGCAACAGCCCGGGCCGACGGCAGGTGATGTTCCGCGCCTTAATGAATGCCAGACCTTCACATTTGCTGGATCCCAAACTGTTCGATTTCGCCGGATTAACCGTTAAATAGATCGGTACTGGCCGAACAAACCCCTTTAAAATCTATCGCAGGTTGGCGGTTTGATGCCAGATGCGATGAAGCCGGCAGTGGCTCCGCGCTTCAGACAGGCCGCACAACGCAGCTGGCTAAATCTTTCCACTGCGCTGCAAACGCCCTTTAAACGGGTTTAATTATAGAAAATGGGGCTTACACCCTTGACCTTTTGCCCCGTACTCTGTTGAACCCAGCAGAGGAATTTCTATCGGGAAAATATGTTATGGATGATCAGAATAAGAACCTTATATTGGCCTCAGCGCTTAGCTTTTTGGTCATTATCATCTGGTTCGTGCTCTTTCCTCCGCCCGAAGCCCCGCTGCAGCCGGAAACACCAGCCCTGAGCCAACAGGCCGATGCCACGGACCTAACTTTGCCAGCGGGCGATGAACCGGTGCTCAATAGCAGCCCAGCCGAGCTGACAACGGCAGAGACAGCGCCACGCATCGCGGTTGAAACGGATCGCCTGAATGGCTCTATTTCATTAATAGGCGGGCGCATTGATGATTTGTCATTGCTGGATTACCGGGTTGATTTAAGTGAAGGCTCACCGGATGTGACCCTGCTAAGACCCGTTGATGAGCCTGGTGCCTATTATGCGGCCTTTGGATGGGCGGGCCTGTCTGGCCTACAGCCGGGCGATACGCCAACGCCAGAAACGCTTTGGGCCGTGGACGGCAACACCACATTGCGCGTCGATGCGCCGGTCACTTTGATCTGGGAAAGCCCCGCCGATCTGATCTTCCGCCGCATGATTTCGGTGGATGAAGACTATATGTTCACCATCCGCCAATCGGTTACGAGCCAAGCGTCACAACCGGTTCAACTGCGTCCCTATGGGTTGATCCGCCGCCATGGCGAGCCCACGGATTTGAAGAACTTTTTCATTTTGCATGAAGGTTTGGTACGGATGTCAGATGGAGAGCTGGCAGAGGAAAGCTATGATAATTTGCGCGATTACGAAATTGACCCGCGCGAGGGCACGCATGCGGAACGGATTGAAGTGGCGGCAAGCGGCTGGACAGGGTTTACCGATCATTTTTGGATGACCACGTTGGCGCCTGCGCCCGGATTGGCGTTCCGCTCAACCGCAAAATATTTTGCATCAGCCGATATATTCCAAACAGAGGTGGTTTTGCCGCGCCAGTCATTGGCTCCAGGCGCCAGCGCCGAGGTAACCACTCAATTTTTTGCGGGTGCCAAAGAATGGGATGCGATCCGCGCCTATGAAAAAGCCGGCGTAGATGGCTTTCTCGACAGCATTGATTGGGGTTGGTTTTTCTTTCTGACCAAACCGATTTTTGCGGTTTTGCATTGGCTGAACGCGTTGATAGGTAATATGGGATGGGCGATTATCGGGCTCACATTGCTGATAAAAGCGCTGTTATTTCCCCTGGCTTATAAATCCTACGTCTCTATGGCCAAGATGAAAGAGCTACAGCCAGAAATGGAAAAGCTGAAAGAAGCGGCTGGTGATGACCGCCAGAAACTTCAGCAAGAAATGATGGCGCTCTACAAGAAAGAAAAGGTTAACCCCGCGTCAGGCTGCTTGCCAATCCTGTTGCAAATTCCAATTTTCTTTTCGCTTTATAAGGTGATTTTCGTCACCCTTGAATTGCGCCATGCCCCTTGGATCGGTTGGATCAAGGACCTGAGCGCGCCAGACCCATCCTCTATTTTGAACCTGTTTGGTTTGCTGCCCTTTACGCCCCCCGATCCCAATTCGATATTGGCGATTATTTCTTTGGGTGTGCTACCCATCTTATTGGGTATTTCGATGTGGATTCAGCAAAAATTGAACCCGGCCCCCACCGATCCGACCCAAGCCATGATCTTTGCTTGGTTGCCTTGGGTGTTTATGTTCATGCTGGGCACGTTTGCGAGCGGGCTCGTTGTCTATTGGATCGCCAACAATACGATCACATTTACGCAACAATATCTGATCATGCGCAGTCAAGGCTATAAGCCAGATGTCTTCGGCAATGTTATCGCCAGCTTCAAGAAAAAGTCCAAACCGAGCGGCAAATAATGGCGACAGTAGCGCAAATATGGCGATATCCCATCAAATCGCATGGGCGCGAAGCTTTGCAAGCCGTACCACTCAGCGCCGGGAAAACGCTGCCATGGGATCGCCATTGGGCGGTTGCGCATGAAAACTCAACGGCAGATGGCTCTGTCTGGGTACCATGTCAAAATTTTAGCCGCGGGGCAAAAGCGCCATTATTGATGGCCATAAACAGCCGCTGGGACGCGGATAGGGGGCAAATGCATATGCGCCATCCCGATTTGCCCGACCTGCAGTTCAACCCTGATGATGCGGACGATCAAAATCGGTTTTTAGAGTGGTCAGCGCCGCTTATGCCCGAAAACCGAGCCAAATCAGCGCGCTTGATCCGCGCCGCAGAATACGGGCTTACCGACACTGATTACCCCTCGGTCAGCATTGGCAATCTGTCATCGCATCGCGCCGTTTCACAAAAGCTTGGGCGCGATCTGTCTGCGCTGCGCTGGCGCACAAATATTTGGTTGGATGGTCTGGCCCCTTGGGAAGAATTTGATTGGATTGGCCGCATTATTGAAATTGGCGAAGTTCAATTTGAAATCTGCGAACGGGTTCAGCGCTGTCTGGCCACCACAGCCAATCCTGAAACAGGCCGGCGTGATGCAGATACGCTAGGCATATTGCAGACATGGGATCATCAAGATTTCTGCGTCTATGCCCGCGTGCTCAACACCGGCACGATCCATTTAAACGATAGCGCAAAAGCCCCAACCCCATGACAATGACCTTCCCTTTAGCCGAAACACCCGACGCAGCCCTGCGCGAAAAAGGCCGCCTTTTATTCGCTCAGCAAACCGATTTTCTGAAAGGTGTTGTAGCGATAGATGGCTTGCCCGCCGATGATCGGATCGAAATTTGCTTTGCCGGCCGCTCAAATGTAGGTAAATCAACATTGATTAACGCGCTGACCGGGCGCAAAGCACTGGCGCGCACCTCAAATACGCCCGGGCGCACCCAAGAGATCAACTTTTTCACCGCAGCTGACAGCCATTATCTGGTCGACTTGCCGGGATATGGCTATGCCAACGCGCCCTTACCGGTTGTGGAAAAATGGCAAAGATTGCTCAAAAAGTATTTATCAGGACGGCGTTCTTTGCGCCGTGCCTTCGTGTTGATTGATGCGCGCCACGGGGTAAAATCGGTGGATGAAGAGATTTTAAGCCTGCTCGACAGTGCCGCTGTTACCTTTCAATGCGTGCTGACCAAAGCAGATAAAATAAAAACCCATGAGCAAGAGGCCTTGCTGCAGCAAGTGCGCGGCGCGCTGAGCAAACATCCGGCTGCCTATCCCGAACTTATACTCACCTCTTCGGAAAAAGGTATGGGCGTCGAAACATTGCGCGCAACAATCGCAGGCCTCATCTAAGCCACGCGCGCGCAGGCTCTTGCACCTTTTGGAACAATCTTAGAGACTGGTGCAATACAAGGTAAATCAGATGAAAACGCAAGATATGAACCGCGATTGGATCGCCACAGCCAGAACATTATCCGAAGCCCTGCCTTATCTGCAGCGCTATGATGACGCGATCGTGGTGATCAAACTTGGCGGCCATGCCATGGGCAGCGACGCGGCAATGGAAAGCTTCGCCCGCGACGTGGTGCTGATGCAGCAAGTTGGGATTAATCCGATCATCGTGCATGGCGGCGGGCCTATGATCAACACCATGCTGGATAAATTGAACATTCAGTCAGAGTTTGTAAATGGCAAACGCGTCACAGATGATAAGGTCATCGAAGTGGTTGAGATGGTTTTATCGGGATCCGTAAACAAGCGCATCGTACAAGCAATCAACCAGCAAGGTGGGCGCGCCATTGGTTTGTCAGGCAAAGACAGCAATCTGATGCTCTGCACGCAGACAGACCCCGCGCTTGGGCTGGTTGGCACCCCCAGCAAAATTGATCCAAGCGTTCTGAAAACGCTTTTTGACAATGACTTGATCCCAGTGATTGCGCCGCTTGGCGCTGGCGAAAAAGGCGAAACCTATAATGTAAATGGGGATACCGCAGCCGGGGCGATCGCAGCGGCCTTGAAGGCAGATCGCCTTTTACTGCTCACAGATGTTGCGGGCGTTAAGGATGCAAACGGCAATGTTCTCACCGAACTCACCGCCGCCCAAATTCGCCAAATGACGCAGGAGGGCGTGATCGCAGGCGGCATGATTCCCAAAACAGAAACAGCGCTTGCAGCCCTGAACGGCGGCGTGCGCGCTGTTGTTATCTTGGATGGGCGCGCACAAAATGCCTGCTTGCTCGAGCTGTTCACCGAACATGGCGCAGGCTCTCTTATTCGTGACGCGCTGCCTTGATAAAAACCGCGCCGCATAGGGCTGTGCGTCGTGTCAACTCAACAGACGCTCATGCGACAAGCGATACAAGCCGATGAATCCTGCCCAAACCCCTGAGCGCCTTTTAGAAGTCACGCAGCTGGTGGATGCAACCGGTCTGATGGTTTTAGGCGGGCTGCACCCAGAAGAAACCGATCTGGTCCCCACAGGCTGTAAAACACTGATTTTGCTTGGCCCCAAAGATCAACATTTCTGGCCTATTTTTGCCAAAAGCCCGGAAAAGGCAGATGGTGCACCAGACCCGCTTGACCGGTGGTCTGAAAGGGTTGTGTCCGATTTGGCAAAGAAGCTAAGCGCGCAGCCCGTCTTTCCATTCGGCGGGCCGCCTTACGCTCCTTTTTATTCATGGGCTTTGCGCTGCGGAAATATCTTTAGCTCGCCCATCCGCCTTTTGGTTCATCAACAAATGGGTTTATACGTTTCTTTTCGGGGCGCGCTTGCCCTACCATGGCATCTAGATCTGCCTCAGAGCGGGCCCTCGCCCTGCATCGGCTGTTCGGCCCACTGCCAAAGCGCTTGCCCCGTCGAGGCTTTTGAAAACCGCGCTTATGATGTTGCAGGCTGCCGCGCTCATATCAACGGCCCAGACAGTTCAAGCTGCCGCTCGACGGGCTGCGCCGCGCGCCGGGCCTGCCCCATAAGCAAAAACGCGGCGCGCCCGCACGCGCAATCGGCATTTCACATGAAAACTTTTGCAAATTGAGTAAGCGCCTAATTTTAATGCGCCATGCGCAATCCGATGATTTTGAACACTCTTGCGATTTTGAGCGTCCGTTAAGCGTCCGCGGACAGCAAGACGCCGCGCATATGCGACACTGGTTCCACGCGCAGGGCTACCACCCACAAAACGCTTTGGTATCAGCGGCAAAGCGTACTGCTGAAACCTATGACTTATTACAAATCGAAAATTGCCACGCCTTTCTTTCAAAAGCTCTTTATCTTGCCCCTGCAACGACGCTGCTGACTGCTCTGAAAAAGACCACAGGACCCTCAGTTCTGATGATTGGGCATAATTTTGGGATCTCAGATCTGGCCAACCGTTTGCGCAAAGACAGGTCGGCAAACCCAAAATTCAAAATCTTTCCACCCGGCGCGATCTGGGTAGCTGATCTGCCGATAGAGGATTGGCGCGCTCTCAATTGGGGCGCAGCCAGCTCAGTCAATTTTACAAGCCCCCAAGATGTACGCACGAAGCTGTCAAACGGCCCGCGTCGCTAAAAGCCGTTAATGGCCTAAAATCTGGCTCAGGAACAATTTTGTCCGATCCGATTGTGGGTTTCCGAAAAACTCCTCGGGTTCGTTTTGTTCGACAATTTGCCCTTCATCCATGAAGATCACACGGTTGGCCACTTGCCGGGCAAAGCCCATCTCATGCGTGACGCAAATCATCGTCATGCCATCTTCGGCCAAGGCAATCATGGTGTCTAACACCTCTTTGATCATTTCTGGATCAAGCGCCGATGTCGGTTCATCAAAGAGCATAATACGCGGCTTCATGCAGAGCGATCGCGCGATGGCCACCCGTTGCTGCTGCCCGCCGGATAATTGACCCGGATATTTATCTGCTTGTTCTGGAATTTTCACCTTTTCCAGAAAATGCATGGCGGTTTCTTCCGCCTCTTTTTTGGGTGTTTTACGCACCCAAATCGGCGCAAGCGTGCAGTTTTCTAAAATCGTTAAATGGGGGAATAAGTTGAAATGCTGGAAACACATGCCCACTTCAGACCGAATTTTATCAATATTCTTAAGATCGGAAGACAGCACTGTACCATCAACCGTGATCTTGCCCTGCTGATGTTCTTCTAAAGCGTTGATACAGCGGATCAACGTCGATTTTCCTGATCCCGACGGACCGCAGACCACAATCCGCTCGCCCCGATTCACCGTTAGATTGATATCGCGCAATACGTGAAACGCACCATACCATTTATTCATGCTCTGAATGTCGATCGCGACTTCGTCCGAGACGGTCAATTTTGCAGGTTGTGTCATAAAAGCTACCTTTTAACGGTGATCGGTTGCGAGCTGTCGCTCGAGCCATTGTGAATATTGCGAGATGCCAAAGCAAACGATGAAAAACAAAACTGCTGCGAAGCCAAGCAGCTCCCAATAAATTCCATTCCATTCCGTCGCTGACAGTATCGGACCACGGATCATTCCGACCAAATCAAACATCGATATAATCGAGACCAATGTGGTGTCTTTGAACAGCCCCACAGCAACATTTACAATCCCAGGAATAGAGATCTTCAAAGCTTGCGGAAGAATAATAAGACGCATCGACTGCGCATAATCTAAGCCCAAACTGCCCGCAGCCTCATATTGCCCCGCTGGTAAAGCGGCTAACCCGCCCCGAATAACCTCGGCAATATAGGCCGCCGAAAACAGCGTGATCATAATAATAACCCGCAAGATCAAATCAAAATTGGTGCCTGGCGGCAGAAAATAAGCTAGAACAACATTGGCTACAAACAACAAGGTGATCAGCGGAACGCCTCGAATAAATTCGATGAACACAACGCAAATGGCCCGAATGACCGGCAAATTTGATTGCCGGCCCAAGGCGAGCAAAATCCCCAGCGGAACCGATAAAGACACGCAAACAGTTCCCAGAATGATGTTTAACATAAAGCCGCCCATATCACGGCTCGGAACGGCTTCAAGCGCGATGAAATTACTGAGCGGAGCGCTTAGATAACCGCCCAAATACCAACTGAGGAAGGCTGCCAATGCGGCAGCGAATAAAGCCACAGCGAATTTTTGTTTGGCCATCATTTGAAAGGTTTTGTAACCAGCGATAAATCCAACCAATCCAACGACAGGTGTGACGATACTTCCCCCCCAAATCAACCAGTAGGCTAAAAATGGGTAAATCGCAGTGAACACCAGCATCTTGCGTGGAAGTTTCGAGAACAGCACAGGCGCGACAGCAACCAGCAACAGCACAAAGCTAAGACTAGGACGCCAATAGAGTTCCTTTGGATATTTGAAACCGAAAATTAATTGGTTCCAGCGTTCAGTTAATACAGAAAAGCACCCACCAGATAGACCGTCGAGAACTTCATAGCATTCCCATTGCGAGGATGTCGTCCATACTCCGTTTAAGAGCCAAGGAACAATCGCTGCAGCAATTTTATACAAAAGGTAAATTGCTAAAACTGTCATCAAAGAGTTAAAGACCGATGAAAATAAATTCTCACGCAACCATTTCACCACACCAGACTGGCTAGAAGGCGGCGGTGCCGGCGGCAAGGCTGTGTGGCGGACAAAGGCTGTGACTTGCTTGGCCATCTTATCGCCCCTTCAATTTAATCGAGTGATTATAGACGTTCATGATGGCAGAAATGCCAAGCGAAATTATGAGATAGAAGGCCATTAGCAAGAGAACAGTTTCAATGGCCCGCCCCGTCTGGTTCAACGTAATACCGCCCAAAGTACCAGTAACATCCATATACCCCACGGCAATCGCCAACGATGAGTTTTTGGTCAGGTTCAAATAATTTGAAATCAACGGTGGAATAATTACGCGCAGAGCTTGCGGCAGGATCACGAGGTTCATAATCCGCCCCGGTCGCAAACCAAGCGAGGCGGCTGCTTCGCTTTGACCTTTTGACACCGCTTGAATGCCCGCTCTTACGTTTTCGGCAATAAACGCGCCGGTATAAATCGATAACGCGAACCAAAGTGATAATAAGGATCCGCGCGCCCAGATACCGCCTTTGAAATTAAACCCTTTCAATGCCGGGTATTCCAAACCAATCGGGTTTCCTAACAGAAAAAACATCGCCAGCGTTGGCACAAATAAAATAGCTAAGCTCGGCCAAAGCACGGGTAGAATAACCCCGTGATCAAACAAAGTTTTGCGCGCGTATCTGCGATAAAAAAGAACCGCGATAAGCGATAGGATGAATGCAACAATTACGATCCAGCCACCATCATATAAAACCGGTTTTGGCATGTAGATCCCGCGACCGGTGAAGGCAAAGGAATCGAACAACATTGATGCTTCAGGATTTTCACCCCGAAACGCACGCGGTTGAGGTAACACTGATAAAAAAATCGCGTTTATAATCAGGATCCAGATCAATACTGGTATATTGCGAAACACTTCCACATAAACGGCCATAGTTTTGGCAACGAGCCAATTGTTTGAGAGTCGTAAAACACCTGCTAGTACACCGAAAACAGTGGCCGTTATACATCCTAAAACAGCAACCAAAAGAGTGTTTAAAACACCAACGATTGAAGCTCGCAGATGTGTAGATTGGCTGTCATACTCGATCAAACGCTGATTAATATCATAACCCGCCGGCTCACCCAAAAAACCGTAAGAAATATCCAAACCTGCTGCAGCTAAATTCTGCAATAGGTTCCATCCCAAAAAAGCCATAATGCAGATTAGAAAAATTAACGCTAAAAACTGGAACGTGTAGGACCGATAACGCGTATCGTTAATCAACATTGATAGACGGAATTCAGACGCGTCCGTTTGGACAGAAAGAGACATATAGGGGGTTCCAGACTTTTTCTAAAATAACGGCGCTTATCTCGCGCAATTTTGGAAATAAATCAATAAAAAAAGGGCGCTACAAAAGCGCCCTTTCTATTTTGTAACTTAACGGAAAGGGGGTGAGTAAATCAGACCACCATCAGTCCACAAAGAATTTACACCTCTATTCAACTTAATAGGAGTGCTTTCACCAATATTACGGTCAAATGACTCGCCGTAGTTTCCGACCGCTTGAATTGCCCGCAAAGCCCATGATGCATCCAGGCCTAGGTAATCCGCCAATTTACCTTCTGTACCCAAAAGACGTTTAACTTCTGGAATGTTTGAATTGGCTGCCAAATCCGCTGCGTTAGCTGCAGTCACGCCAAACTCTTCCGCAGTGATCATCGCGTTCAAAGTCCAACGCACAATATCGCCCCATTCGTTATCACCATGGCGTACAACAGGACCTAACGGCTCTTTAGAAACGATTTCTGGCAAAACAACATGGTCATCTGGCTTTTCGAAGCTTGTCCGAGTAGCCGCCAACGCTGAACGATCTGTCGTATAAGCATCGCATGCACCAGCTAAATATTGCTGCTGTGCTTCGGCATTCGTTTCAATTGGAACTGGTTCATAAGAAATGTTGTTCAACCGGAAAAAATCCGCCAAGTTCAACTCAGTCGTTGTACCTGTTTGAATACAAATTGTTGCGCCATCCAACTCAGTAGCCGAAGAAACCCCCAGATCGGCAGAGGCCATAAAGCCTTGTCCGTCATAGTAGTTCACGCCTACAAAATCTAATCCAAGCTCAGTATCACGCTGGAAACTCCAAGTTGTGTTCCGTGACAGCATGTCAATTTCACCCGATTGAAGCGAGGTGAAACGAGTCTTGGTGGTTGTTGGTACAAACTCAACAGCAGTTGAATCACCTAAAACAGCTGCTGCGACGGCGCGGCAAACATCAACATCGAAACCAGCCCACTCACCGTTAGCGTCAGGACTTGCGAACCCAATCAAACCTGTGGAAACACCACAATTTAACTTTCCGCGTGCTTTCACGTCATCCGCTGTGCCCGCAAATACGCTGCCAGCAGACATTGCTGCTAGGGTAACTGCGCCTAAAACTAAGGATTTTTTCATCTTTACCTCTTTCTGATGATTGTCCCAAACTGGGACTTCTGATTAGAACGGTATGTCCAACCTCACAAACTAACCTGCGCCAACGGCCCAAGTGATTCCGCAGTGTGGCCAATTTTTTACGTTATCGTCAAGCAAACTATCACCAAAACCATGATTTGAATTGGCTCAAAGCTCTATCACCCACTGGTGTAACCTATTTTTCAACCACAGCGTGTAAAAAAATCATATGCAGCGAGAAAATCTGACTTTTTCAGCGCGGCATGCGCCGCAGCCTCCTCATCGATTCCCCATTGTTCTTCCTGCCAAATTTCATCAAGCCGGCATAATTCCCACGCTTGTTCAGGCTTAAGATGACCTTCTATAACCGCCAAAGCCGCAACCAAACTGCCGGGAAATGTAACCAGATCATGAAAAGCGGTTAACTGAAACGCTGAAAGACGCTGCATCGGCGCTGCCAAGTTCAAAACGGACTCTGCCGCTTGCGCCAGATAGGTCACCCCCGATGTGCTGTGTAAAATCGCACCATATGTTTGCCCTGCCCACTCTAGCAATGGATCCCAGGCCTCCGCTTGTCGCGCGTTTAGCTCGGCCGGCTGCGCCGCGCGATAGCAGAGTAAATCGGTTTCACCATAAGCCGCCAACATGTTCAAAACATCTTGGAATTGGCGCGTCACCTTATCCAAAGCGGCATTGGCGCGGCGGGTATAGGGCATGGTTTCAGGGCGAACAGTTTCAACCTGCGCGCGCCACTCTGCGGCAACCGCCTCGGCCAAAGCCTTCGTGGGCAACGCCAAAAGCGTTTTTGCCGGAGTTTTTACCAAGCGGCCATCGAGCAAGACCGTATAGCCAAGCTCTTGTTGCGCAATTTCAACTTGCGTCCAGAATCGTTTTTGCTGCCAATCAGCCATGACCTATGCTTTCATTATTTGAGAAATGAGGCCCGGCAACTCAGACACCGTATGGGCAATATGCGTACAACCAGAAAGCTGATGCGCCTCGTGATATCCCCATGTCACACCAATCGTGTGCATACCCGCTGCGCGCGCCATATCTCTATCATAACTGGTATCCCCAATCATCACGGCACGGCGCGCCTCAATTCCGGTCTCCAATAGAGCCTGATGCAACATGCTCGGATGCGGTTTTGAGGGGTGCTCATCTGCAGTTTGCGTGGTGAGGAAATAAGAGTGCAATCCGCCTGCCTCGAGCAAGGCGTTCAAGCCACGGCGCGAATTTCCCGTTGCCACCCCCAAAATAAACCGCGGATCCTGGTGAAACTGCCGCAAAAGGGGTAGGATCCCCGCATAAAAGCCCGGATCTGGTTGCTCTGCGCGCTGCCCGGCAAAATACTCTTTAAACGCTTTTTCTGCCAAATCACGTTCCCCATGATCGACCTGCGGCACCAAGCGATAAAACACCTCTGGCAGCGAAAGCCCGACGCAAGACAAAACATCTTGGCGCGGCGGCATTGGGCGCCTGAGCGTGGAAAAGGCGTGGGCCATCGCACCGATAATATGCGCTTGGCTATCCACAAGCGTGCCATCGACATCCAAAACAATCAAAAACGGCGCCAAACCCTACCCCACAAAATCTTCAAACGGATCGTCTTCGATATCATGCGTGTCCCATTGAAACGTATCCCACGTGCGCTGCATATGTTCGCTTAACTCAGCCGTAAAACTGATTGGTTTTTTATGAACAGGGTGTTCAATGCGCAAAAAGCGCGCGTGCAGATGCAGCTTACGGCTGATATCGCCGCCCAATTGAGCACCCCAGCCATCGCCTAAATTATCCTGGCTAGATCCTCCATATTTTCCATCGCCAATAATGGGATGGCCGATTTCCGCCATATGCGCGCGCAATTGATGCGTGCGGCCGGTGATTGGTGCCAAAGCCACCCATGCGCCGCGTTTGGCCAAAGCACTGAGGACACGATAATCGGTTAAAGCGCGTTTCGCGCCCTCAACAGAAGCCACATCACGTGGATGAACACAGTGCATTTTTTCGCCCGCACCTTTGGCGCCATGACCCATAGATTTCACCAATCCATATTTGATAGTGCCCGATTTGGGCGCAGGCACCCCGGCCACTGCCGCCCAGTAAATTTTACGCGTCTCACGATGTCGAAACGCTTCCGTTAACGCGCTGGCAGCCGCGCGATGACGCGCCAGAACCAAAATGCCCGAGGTATCCTTATCTAAGCGATGCACCAAGCGTGGCTTCTCATCATGGCCAAAGCGCAACGCATCGGCCAACCCATCCACGTGGCGAGTTTGTTTGCTTCCCCCTTGCGTGGCCAGCCCCGGTGGTTTGTTCAAAACGATGATATGATCATCTTTATACAGAACAGCATTTTGTATCATCCGAGCATCTTGCGGGCTCACGCTGCGCGCAACCACGGCCCTCGGCTTCAAATCACTATCGGTTAGGGGAGGGATGCGGATCTCTTGGCCGGCCGCGATACGCGTCGAGGCTTTGCAGCGCTTACCATCAACGCGCAGCTCCCCTTTTCGGCACATCTGTTCGATGCGTGCTTGCCCCAATTGCGGAAAGCAATGGCGCAACCAGCGATCTAACCTTTGATCAACGCTGCCTTCCTCAACCGTTAGTTTTTGTACTCCGCTCATGCCGATACCGCTCGCATTGCTATAAACCCAAGAAAAACCGCCGCCAAAGCGCCTAGAACGCTGCCACATAGATAGGCAAGCGCAAATCCGAACCGCCCCATATCCAAAAGCTTCAGCAAATCCAACGAAAACGCGGAAAACGTGGTGAAGCCTCCAAAAATGCCCGCCATCAAAAACAGGGGTGCGATCTCACTCAACCGACCGGCGAAATAGGAAAAGGCCAGCCCCATCAAAAACGATCCGATCACGTTTACGCTCAGCGTGCCATAGGGAAACGCCACCATCTGCACCAAACAAAAACGCAAAAGCGCGCCAATGCCGCCGCCACAAGCCACAAGAAGATAAACCATAGCCGTGCTCATCCGCTCTGCTCGCGCCAATGTCAAGCCAAAGCCGGATCACCGATCATCACGCCGACGCGCTCTTAATTTATCAAAATAAGCAATACGCTTTATCAGATCGCGTTCAAACCCCCGCTCAACCGGTTCATAAAACCGCAGCCGTCCAAATCCTTCTGGAAAATAATCCTGCCCAGAGAACCCATCAGGAGCGTCATGATCATAAGCATACTCGGCGCCATAGCCTTGATCTTTCATCAACCCCGTCGGGGCGTTCAAAATATGCTTTGGAGGGGGCAGCGATCCGCCGCGCGAGGCGGCGCGGCGGGCGGCTTTATAAGCGCTATAAATCGCGTTCGATTTAGGCGCCAACGCCAGATAAGCCACCGCTTGCGCAAGCGCCAGCTCACCTTCCGGGCTGCCCAATCGCTCGTAACTTTGCCAGGCCTCAAGGCAGATCCGTTGCGCATCCGGATCTGCCAAACCAATATCTTCGATCGCCATTCGCAATATGCGCCGCCCCAGATAACGTGGGTCCTCGCCCCCCTCGAGCATGCGTGCCAGCCAATATAACGCCGCATCCGGATCAGAGCCGCGCACGGATTTGTGCAAAGCCGAAATCAAATTATAATGGCCATCGCCCGATTTATCATATTGCGAAGCGCGGCGGCTAAGACGCTTTGCCAAACCTTCTGCGCTGACCTGCGCCGCATCCGGCCATGACAACGTTTGTTCGACCAAGTTTAACAACATCCGGCCATCCCCATCGGCCATCGTAATCAACAACTCTTTCGCCTCAAAGGTTAAAGGCAAGTCACGGTTCAAAACCGCCTCAGCCCGCACCATCAATTGCATCAGATCAGAATCCGCCAAGCGCGTCAGCACCAACACTTGCGCGCGCGATAAAAGCGCTGCGTTCAGCTCAAACGACGGGTTCTCGGTACTGGCCCCCACCAATAAAATTGAGCCATCTTCAATATAGGGTAAAAACCCATCTTGCTGCGCGCGGTTAAACCGATGGATCTCATCCACAAATAATAAAGTTCCGCGACCATTTTTATGCCGCAAACGCGCCGCTTCAAAACATTTTTTCAAATCTGCAACGCCCGAAAAAATCGCGCTGATTTGTTCAAAGAAAAGATCCGTATGATCGGCCAACAACCGGGCTAATGTGGTTTTTCCCACGCCAGGCGGCCCCCAGAAAATTAACGACGTCAACTGTCCGGAGGCAAGCATCGCCCCCAAGGGTGCATCCGGCGCCAATAACTGCGCCTGCCCAATCACCTCATCAACGGTTTTTGGGCGTAATCGCTCAGCCAAAGGAACCGGCCCCTGCGCCGCATCTGCATCGCTGGAAAAAAGGTCGCTCATAACCGAAACCGCAACGCCAAGCGCCGCGCTCCGCGCAGAACAACGATTTCACCCCGGCCATTGGTCGCTCTTAATCTTCGGTCAATATCTTGAAGCTGTTCCAGCGGCTCTCCGTTCACCGCAAGGATCACATCACCAACCCGCAATCCAATCCGCGCGCCCAATGGCCCAGTGTCTAAAATAACAAAGCCAAAGCTGGTCCAGCTTAATTTATAACGCTCTTGAATAGCAGGATTTATCGTGCTGATTCTAAGCCCTGACAAAATACTGTTTCCAGACAACACAGTTTCAATCGCTGGCGGGATATTTGGCGCGGCGGATAATTCAACCGTGATCACACGGGCACGACCGTCGCGTAGGCGCGTTATTTCAGCAAATGCGCCCAAGCCTGTTACGGACAATCGATAAAGCATCTCTTCTGGTGTGGTCACTGCAGCACCATTCACATCCTTGACAATATCACCAATCTGAAACCCTGCTGCGCGAAATGGGCTTTGCGGATGTAACTCGGTCAGTAAAATACCTTCATAGGGGCGCAAGCCAAGCGTATCGCTGATATCTGAGGTGAGTGTTTGGGCCTTTAATCCCGCCCAAGGCCGCTGAAACGATGACGCGCCAGCTCGTGCTTGCGCCACAAATTGTTCAACCAAACTGGCCGGGATTGCAAAGCCGATACCGTTTGAACCACCTGAGCGCGTTAGTATCGAGGTGTTAATGCCGATGAGACGCCCCTGCATATCAACCAAGGCTCCACCAGAGTTTCCTGGATTAATGGGCGCATCTGTTTGAATAAAATAACCGCGCTGATTGCCAATGGCTGCGCCCGAGCGTGCCAATCCAGAAATAATCCCACTGCTGACTGTTTGGCCCACGCCGAACGGATTTCCAATCGCCAGCGCCAATTCACCAACCTCAACCGTTTCACTTTCTCGCAGCGTCAAAAACGGCAAAACTGGCGCTGCAAGCAATTGCAAAACGGCCAAATCCGCGCCTTCGTCGCTTAACAAAACCTGCGCCTGATATTCACGCCGGTCCTGCAAAACCACGCGGATTGAAGTTGCTTGGGCCACAACGTGATAATTCGATACGATCAAACCATCGCTCGACACCAACACACCAGATCCCAAGGAGTTTTCAATTCGAGGCCGCTGCGCACCAAAGTTTTGAAAAAAATTGCCAAAAAAGGGATCATCTGCAAACGGGCTGTGCGCGCGCCTATCCACCTGACGCTGCGCATAAATATTCACCACAGCCGGCGCGGCAGATTTCACCAATGGCACAAAGCTAAAGGTCATGTCTGCACGCGATTGAGGCACCCTGTCACCCGCAGTCAGGGGCAGCGCAACCCCGATCGCAAAGAGCCAAAGTAAAATCGCAAAACGCATTTTTGAACCTTTTAAACAGCCGGCCCTGAAGATATGCGCAAGCGCCAAGGAATTTACAAGATATCTTCTGAAAAACAAAAACCCCCGGCCAAGAGACCGGGGGCAATTCATGTTCTCAATCGCGCGACGTTTAGTCCTGAGCGGCTTCCTCGGCGGCAAGGCGGGCTTTGTCCGCCGCGCCTTTTGCATCGACATCACGATCTACAAATTCGATAATTGCCATTGGGGCCATATCGCCATAGCGAAAGCCAGCTTTCATAATCCGAACATAGCCGCCTTGGCGCTCTTTGTAGCGCGGGCCTAAAATATCAAAAAGCTTGGTGACATATTGGTCTTCTTTCAATTGCGCGGCAGCTTGACGGCGCGCGTGCAGATCACCCCGTTTGCCCAATGTGATCAATTTTTCAACGATCGGACGCAGTTCTTTAGCTTTTGGAACCGTGGTTTTGATCTGCTCATGTTCAATAAGCGATCCTGCCATATTCGCCCAAAGCGCTTTACGGTGTTCGTGAGTCCGGTTTAACCGGCGGTAACCTTTTGCATGACGCATGTTTCATCTCCTATATTTTTGCTTTGTCTGGCAGCCGATGCGTGTCAGCCACTCTCCTTGGGGCAGATGCCCTATTTTCCCCGCACAAAGCGGGCATTTAAAAGGGCGGGCGCGACACCCGCCCTATTCTTAAAAATTATCTTCGAATTTCTTTGCCAGATCTTCGATATTATCCGGTGGCCAATCTTCGACATCCATCCCAAGATGCAAGCCCATACCAGACAGCACTTCTTTGATCTCGTTCAGCGATTTGCGGCCGAAATTAGGCGTCCGCAACATCTCGGCTTCCGTCTTCTGGATCAGATCACCGATGTAAACGATGTTATCATTTTTCAAGCAATTTGCCGAGCGCACCGACAATTCAAGCTCATCCACTTTCTTCAACAGCAGCGGGTTAAACTCGAGACTGTCTTCATCCTCATTGCGACCTGCGGATTCTGGTTCATCAAAATTCACAAAGATCGACAATTGATCCTGCATAATACGCGCAGCATAGGCCACCGCATCATCCGGCGTCAAAGAGCCATCTGTTTCAACTTTTAAGGTCAATTTATCATAATCAAGCACTTGGCCCTCACGGGTTGGCTGCACATCATATGATACTTTTTTGATCGGCGAATAAATCGCATCGATAGGGATAAGGCCGATCGGTGCATCTTCCATTTTATTTTTATCCGCAGAGACATAGCCTTTGCCGGTGTTCACCGTCAGCTCCATAAACAAGTCTGCCCCATCATCTAAATGACAGATCACATGCGACTTGTTCAAGATTTCGATACCTGCGCTGTCAGAAATATCGGCAGCGGTGACTACACCGGGGCCTTTTGCACTGATCGACAGGCGCTTGGGCCCTTCAACTTCCATCTTCAAGGCCACGCCTTTGAGGTTCAACACGATATCGGTTACGTCTTCGCGCACACCGGCAACCGAAGAAAACTCATGCAGCACGTTATCGATTTGTACGCTTGAAATCGCAGCACCTTGCAGCGAGCTCATCAAAACACGGCGCAACGCGTTGCCCAATGTCAATCCAAAACCGCGTTCCAATGGTTCTGCAACCACTGTGGCCACGCGCGCCGGATCGTTTCCTGGTTTAATCTCTAGTTGTGCGGGTTTGATTAATTCAGCCCAATTTTTATGGATCATGCGTCCCTCCATTCTTGCAACTGCCCCATGACCAAATAGCCAGTCGCGCCCGAGGTTAAAATCACGAAGAGAGGGCTGCCTGCGGGCACCCCTCTTTCAAACGTAGCGCGGGTTTATACCCGGCGGCGCTTTGGTGGGCGACAGCCGTTATGGGCCATCGGTGTCACATCGCGAATGGATGTGATGTTAAACCCAACGGCGGCCAAAGCACGCAACGCGCTTTCTCGGCCAGAGCCGGGCCCTTGCACTTCGACCTCAAGCGTTTTCACGCCATGATCCTGTGCTTTGCGCCCTGCATCTTCAGCGGCCATCTGCGCTGCATATGGTGTTGACTTGCGCGAACCTTTAAAGCCCATCGTACCAGCCGAAGACCACGCGATCGCGTTGCCTTGCACGTCAGAAATGAGGATTTTAGTATTGTTAAATGAAGAGTTCACATGCGCAACACCGGCTGCGATATTCTTGGAAACCTTCTTCTTGCCTGCACGGCGAGTATCTCGTGCCATAATCTGTGCCCTTTCCTATTTCTTCTTGCCAGCGATGGCTTTGGCAGGGCCCTTCCGGGTGCGTGCATTGGTATGCGTACGCTGTCCACGAACCGGCAGGTTACGACGATGGCGTAGGCCACGATAACAACCAAGATCCATCAAACGTTTGATGTTCATCTGTGTTTCGCGGCGCAGATCGCCTTCAACCGAATAATTGGCGTCAATATGCTCGCGCACTGACAGTACTTCGGAATCGCTTAATTCATTTACGCGACGCGTTTCATCAATCTTGACGGCTTCGCAAATGGCTTTGGCCGAAGATAGGCCAATTCCGGTGATATAGGTAAGGGCGACTGGAACCCGCTTATGCGTCGGGATGTTTACGCCGGCGATACGTGCCACGTTATATTTCCTTTTCGTTGCGGTTCCGTAATCCCGGAACCTTTTTTCACAACGTCCGATCACCCACCTTGGTCGGGATCGAAGCTGTCTCAGGTAATCTTGCACATAGAAACGTTTATCTGCAAAACTCGTTCAGTTCAGAAGTGTCAGCCATTAAGAGGATTCAAAGACCCCGTCAAGCCCAAACCTTTGATCAATTCAAGATGTTGGCGATTTCAGATTGCACCTTATCAATGCTGGCAAGACCATCCACCGATACAAGCTTATCATGGGCAAAATAATATCCAAGAAGAGGCGATGTCTTCTTGTAATATTCCATCAAACGTTGACGCAGGCTTTCCGCGTTATCATCCGCGCGGCGGCTAAACTCGGTGCCGCCACAATTGACACATTTTCCATCGGCAGGCTGAGGTTTGGTGATGTCGTGATACACTTCACCGCAGGACGCGCATGTGGAGCGCCCCGTGATACGCGCCACAAGAGCCGCATCATCCACTTTCATCTCGATAACCGATGCTAATGATTGGCCACATTCTTTCAATAGGACATCCAGCGCCACCGCCTGCCCCAACGTCCGGGGAAATCCGTCAAAAATAAAACCGCCGGCATTTGCCTCTGACAGTTTTTCACGGATCAAACCGATCACAATGTCATCCGTGACCAAATCCCCGCGCGCCATCACCTCTGCCACTTTTAGGCCCATCTCGCTGCCACTGCTTTTGGCATCGCGCAACATATCACCAGTCGACAGCTGTACCATGTCACGGGTGTCAACGAGATGTCGCGCCTGCGTTCCTTTTCCGGCGCCGGGCGGGCCTAACAGAATAATGTTCATCGACGTGCAGGTCCTTTTTTCCGACGCGCCTTTCCTTTACCACGCAATTGCGATTTCTGGATAAGGCTTTCATACTGATGAGCAAGCAAATGCGATTGAACTTGCTGAATCGTATCCATTGTCACCGACACCACGATCAAAACCGAGGTGCCACCAAAATAAAACGGAATGGCAAGTTGGCCGCGCAGAATCTCAGGTAAAAGGCACACCGCTGCAAGATAAGCTGACCCCAAGACCAGCACGCGGTTCACCACATATTCAAGATGCTCAGCCGTTTTTTGCCCTGGGCGAATACCGGGAATAAAGCCGTTCTGGTTCTTTAGATTATCGGCCACATCGTCCGGCTTGAAGGACACATTGAACGTGTAGAAATACGCAAAGAACACGATCATAGCTGTGAAAAAGGCCAGATAGAGTGGCTGGCCGGGGCCGAAATATGCCAAAATGGTCGACATAACCGGGCCGGTTTGCGACCCCGAAAACGTACTGACAGTGGTGGGCAAAAGCAGCAATGAACTGGCAAAGATCGCCGGGATCACGCCGGCCGGGTTCACTTTTACAGGCAGGTGCGAATTCTGACCTTCCATCACCTTCATGCCAACTTGGCGCCGCGGATATTGGATGATGATTTTGCGCAGAGCGCGCTCCATAAACACCACGAAGGCGATTGTCGCGATCACCATCACAATCACACCAACAATAACCGCTGGGCTGATCGCGCCAGAGCGCCCAGAGGCAAAAAATTGCGCCAAAGCAGAGGGAATTTCGGCAATGATGCCAACGAAAATGATCAGCGAAATCCCATTGCCAATGCCACGGGCTGTGATTTGTTCGCCCAGCCACATCAAAAACATCGTGCCGCCCACCAGCGTGATCAGGCAAGACACGCGGAAAAACATCCCAGGATCGGTAACCAAATCACCCGCTTCCAAGCTGGCCGCCAAGCCATAGGCTTGCAACGTGGCTAGAAAAACGGTTCCGTAACGCGTATATTGGTTGATTTTCTTGCGGCCTTGTTCGCCCTCTTTTTTAAGCTGCTCAAGCTGCGGCACCATCGAAGTCATCAGCTGAACAATAATAGAGGCCGAAATATAAGGCATGATACCAAGGGCAAAAATACCCATCCGACCAAGCGCGCCGCCCGTGAACATGGTGAGCATGCCACCGATGCCACCCTGCGCCTGCTCCATAAATTCGCGCAACGCGGCGCCATCAATACCTGGAACAGGAATAAACGTCCCAAGGCGGTAAACCACCAACAGGCCCAAAGTAAATAGAATTCTGTTCCGCAGATCGGTCGCCTTACCCAAGGCGGCCCAACTGGTGTTTGCGGCCATTTGCTCTACTGCGGATACCATTTCTATCTCTCTTTATAGCAAACGCCGCCAAGAGCGTTTTCCGGCTCGTTGGCGGCGTTATGGAAAACTTCAACCTCTATGTAAGCAGCCCTAAGCGGCTTCACAAGATGTTATTCTTTAGTTGCGGCCACTGGCGCTGCAATTGTCAGGCTGCCACCCGCTTTTTCAACCGCTGCAATGGCAGATTTTGACGCGCCTGTCACGGTAAGCGCCACTTTTGAGGTCAGCTCGCCCTTTGACAAAATGCGAATTCCGTCCAATTTGCGGCGCACCAAGCCAGACGCGATCAAAGCATCTTCCGACATATCGGCTTTCGCGTCTAATTTACCGGCTTCAATAAATTTCTGGATCAAACCAAGGTTTACAACGGCAAATTTCTTACGGTTCGGCTTGCTGAAGCCGCGCTTTGGCAAACGTTGATACAAAGGCATCTGGCCGCCTTCATACCCGTTAATCGCCACACCTGAGCGTGATTTCTGGCCTTTGATACCACGTCCGGCAGTTTTACCCTTGCCAGATCCTGGACCGCGCGCCACACGTTTCTTCTTGCGTGTTGCGCCTTCATTATCGTGTAATTCGTGTAATTTCATGTCGCTTCCCCTTTGCCGGAACTGCCCTTCGAGCGACCAAAGGGGCAAACACGGCGTTGCAATTGATTCTGTGCCCTCGAAAGGCCACCGGAGGCGTATAGACTCAGACCCTCCTTCATGCAAGCCCCAGAGCACCCAGCAATTAAATCATGCTGCCAAGAAGCCTTTCGCCGCCTGAAAGGCCTCTGCAGCGCCCCATTTAGGCGCTGCCAAACCAAGCCCAACAAAAGTCTATGGTTCATGCGAGCAACTTGAATAAGGGTCTAACGCGCCCAATTTCTTTGAACGGCACAAGCGCGTGGCAAATGAAAAAACGCGCGTCGTGCAAGCTGACTGGACGGTTAAGTTGGTCGAACGAATATCAGCAGAGTCGCAGCGCTCTCAAGAAAAGAACACCGCGGCACACGCCAAACCCGCCACTTTATATCTATGTCCACAGAATAAAACGCCCCGGGAAGATCCCGAGGCGTTTTTAGTTTCACTTTTAGAAGGGCGCGCTTTAGTTATCGCGTTCTTCGATAATCTCAACCATATGCGAGATTTTATTCACCATACCGCGCACCGCCGGGGTATCTTCCAGCTCACGGGTTTTGTGCATTTTGTTGAGGCCCAGGCCAATCAGCGTCTGACGCTGCTTTGCAGGGCGGCGGATCGGAGACCCGGTTTGTTTTACAACAATTGTTTTCGCCATTCTTCTGGTCCTTAAGCTTCTGCGGTTTCAACCGCGTCGGCTGCTGCCGCGGGCTCATCGCGTTTCAGGATATCAGCAACCTTCTTACCGCGGCGTTGCGCCACCATACGAGGGCTCGATTCATTCACCAGACCGTCAATTGTTGCACGGATCATGTTATATGGATTTGACGATCCAACTGATTTTGCAACAACATCCTGTACACCAAGCATTTCAAACACGGCGCGCATAGGACCACCGGCAATGATACCAGTACCCGTTGCGGCGGTGCGCATCACAACTTTACCAGCGCCATGACGGCCCTGTACGTCGTGATGCAAGGTGCGGCCTTCGCGCAATGGAATACGCACCATCTGACGTTTGGCTTGCTCGGTTGCTTTGCGGATGGCTTCAGGAACTTCCTTTGCCTTCCCCTTACCATAGCCCACACGGCCCTTTTGGTCGCCAACAACCACCAATGCGGCAAAGCCGAAGCGTTTCCCACCTTTAACGGTTTTTGACACCCGGTTGATCGAAACGAGACGATCGGCGAACTCAGGCGCTTCATCACGATCGCGACGGCCCCGGTTGTTTTGTTCTCTAGCCATATCTTCGTCTCCTTAAAACTTAAGTCCACCTTCACGGGCGGCGTCAGCCAAAGCTTTGACACGTCCATGAAAGAGAAGTCCACCGCGATCGAAATAGCAGTTATCAACGCCTGCTGCTTTTGCGCGCTCGGCAATTGCCGCGCCCACTTTGGCAGAGGCCTCTACGTTGTTTTTGCCAATGATGCCTAAGTCTTTTTCCAAAGACGAGGCAGCTGCCAACGTACGACCATTCACATCATCGATCAGTTGAACGCTGATGTTTTTATTGCTGCGGAAAACCGACAGGCGCACGCGCCCTGCATTTACCTTACGAAGTTTGTTCCGAACGCGCAGACGGCGCTTCAAGAACAGTTGTCTTTTGCTACTTGCCATTATTTTGCGTCCCTACTTCTTCTTCCCTTCCTTGCGGAAGATAAATTCGCCTTTGTAACGGATCCCTTTGCCCTTGTAGGGCTCTGGTTTCCGCCATTCACGGATGTTAGCGGCCACTTGGCCTACACGTTGCTCATCAATGCCTTCGATAGTGATCTCTGTTGGCTTAGGCGCCGTCACAGTTACGTCACTTGGGATTTGAAAATCAACATCATGCGACAGTCCAAGGTTCAACTTCAGAACATTGCCCTGCAACTGTGCCCGATATCCAACGCCCGTGATTTCAAGTTCTTTTTTGAACCCGGTTGTCACACCCGTCACCAGGTTTTGAACCATTGTACGGCTCATACCCCATTGCTGAAGCGCGCGCTTTGAGCTGCCACGCGGGGTAACCGCAACGGCGTTTTCATTTACTGCGATGGTCACATCGTCAGTCGCTTTGAAGCTGCGAGTACCTTTTGGACCCTTCACTTCGATCATCTGGCCAGATACCGACGCGCTTACGCCCGATGGTAGCTCGACAGGTTTTTTACCAATACGAGACATCCCTGACCCCCTTAGAAGACTGTGCAGAGCACTTCACCACCAACATTGGCAGTGCGCGCAGCCGCATCCGACATAACCCCTTTCGGAGTTGAGACAATCGACACACCCAAGCCCTGACGGACAGAAGGAATGTCTTTCACGCCCAGATAAACGCGACGACCGGGTTTTGAAACCCGCTTCAATTCACGAATAACAGGCGTACCATCATAGTATTTGAGGCTGATTTCAATCGCAGGATGGCCATCGCTGCCCGTCATGCTTTCATAACCGCGGATATACCCCTCATCTTTCAGCACATCCAAAACCCAAGCACGCAATTTCGAGGCAGGCGTCGACACCACAGATTTTCCGCGCATTTGAGCGTTGCGGATTCTCGTCAACATATCGCCGATAGGATCATTCATAATATCTCTCCCTTACCAGCTTGACTTAACCATGCCGGGCAGCTGCCCGTTGGAACCCAACTCGCGCAGCATAATCCGGCTGACTTTGAGCTTGCGATAATACGCATGCGGACGGCCGGTCAATTCGCAGCGGTTATGCATGCGGTTTGCCGCGCTGTTGCGGGGCAATTTCGCCAATTTCAAACGCGCTTTGAAACGCTCTTCCATTGGCAGATTGTTATCATTCGCGATTTCTTTTAGCGCAGCCCGCTTTTCGGCAAATTTTGCCACCAGGCGCGCACGTTTCTTTTCGCGTTCGATCATTGCTTTCTTAGCCATGTCTAAACTCCTTTTCGCGGATCAGCTGTTGAAGGGCATGTTGAAATGGCTCAACAGCGCCTTGGCTTCCGCGTCGGTATTTGCGGTGGTGGCGATGACAACGTCAAAACCCCAATTTTCATCAACCTTATCGAAATTAATCTCTGGGAAAACGATATGTTCTTTAATTCCCAGCGCATAATTCCCGCGGCCATCAAAACTTTTTGCAGACACGCCCCGAAAGTCGCGGATACGGGGCATCGCAATTGTGATCAACCGGTCAAGAAATTCATACATCCGCGCGCCGCGCAGCGTGACTTTCGCACCCATTGGCATTTCTTCACGCACCCGGAAGCCCGCGATAGATTTCTTTGCCTTAGTGATAACCGCCTGCTGACCAGCAATCGTCGACAGATCTGCTTGCGCAGATTTGGCTTTCTTACTGTCTTTAACAGCTGCCTTACCAGCACCGATATTCAGAACAATCTTGTCAAGGCGTGGGATTTGCATATCGTTTTTATATGCAAATTCTTCTTTCATCGCGGCGCGGATTTTTTCATCATACAAAGCGCGCAAACGGGGGGTGTAATCAGCAGTATCAAGCATCGATCACGTCTCCTGTTGTTTTGGCGAAGCGCATTTTTTTGCCGTCTTCAACTTTGAAACCGACGCGCGTTGCTTTGCCATTGGCGTCGATCAAAGACAGGTTAGACAGCGCAATCGGCATCGCTTTGGGCAAACGTCCGCCCTGCGAGTTTTGCGTTTGCTTGGTGTGGCGGATCGAAACATTGATCCCCTCAACAATTGCCTTTGAGGCAGATGGATCGACAGAAGCGATCGTGCCTTCCTTGCCCTTATCTTTACCGGCAAGAACGATCACTTTGTCACCCTTACGAAGTTTCGCAGCCATTACAGCACCTCCGGGGCAAGTGAGATAATTTTCATGAAGCTTTTGGCGCGCAGTTCACGAACCACTGGTCCAAAAATACGCGTACCGATCGGCTCGCCGGTATTGTTCAAAATCACAGCAGCGTTGCTGTCAAATCGGATAGCGGTGCCATCTTCACGGCGGACCTCTTTGGCGGTTCTAACGACAACGGCTTTACGCACATCGCCCTTTTTCACTCGACCGCGCGGGATGGCTTCCTTTACCGAAACGACGATAACGTCGCCTACGGATGCGTATTTACGCTTGGAACCACCCAACACTTTGATGCACTGTACCCGGCGTGCGCCGGAGTTATCAGCTACATCCAGATTGGTTTGCATCTGGATCATTCGGTTTCTCCCGACCTGTGGGGGGCTTTCACCTGTTCCCCAGGGTTTCGATTAAACTAAAAGGTCTTTCGGCTTACGCCTGCAGAACCTCCCAGCGTTTGGTTTTGGACTTTGGTGCACATTCGATAATCCGAACCGCATCGCCGACCTTAAAAGTATTATTTTCATCATGCGCCCGGTACTTTTTTGATTTCCGGATCGTCTTTTGCATAACGGGGTGCTTAAAACGACGTTCAACAGACACAGTAACCGTTTGTTGATTTGCGTCACTTGTCACAACGCCTTGTAAAATTCGTTTGGGCATTGCTTAGGCTCCCTGCTCAGCGGCCGCATTGGCTGCTTTTTCGTTCAAGATCGTTTTAACACGAGCCGCGTCGCGCTTAACTGAGCGCATACGGGCTGTATTTTCAATCTGCCCTGTCGCCTGCTGAAAGCGCAGGTTAAAGGCCTCTTTTTTCAGACCTGCCAGCTCATCACGCAGCTGGTCCGGCGTCTTATTTCGAAGTTCATTGGCGTCCATCGCCTTATTCCTTTTCTACATCACCAGAAGGCCCCAATGGGTTACCCTTGCTCTAGTGGACAAAATAACAGGCCCCCGCAAACACAGGGGCCAGCTAACATTACCAATCTTCGCGGATGACAACTCTTGTCTTAATAGGCAATTTCATCGCCGCCAATCGGAGCGCTTCCTTTGCCACAGAATCATCGACCCCGTCAATCTCAAACATGATCCGGCCGGGCTTTACCTTGGCCGCCCAGAAATCAACAGAGCCTTTCCCTTTACCCATCCGAACTTCGGTTGGCTTTGAGGTCACAGGTGTGTCTGGAAAAATACGAATCCAAACGCGGCCCTGACGTTTCATATGCCGTGTCATTGCACGACGCGCAGCTTCAATTTGGCGCGCAGTGATGCGCTCAGGCTGAGTGGCCTTCAAGCCGTAGGTGCCAAAGTTCAGATCAGATCCGCCCTTGGCTTGGCCATGAATCCGCCCTTTATGCATTTTGCGGAACTTTGTGCGTTTTGGTTGCAGCATGGTCTACTCCTCCCTAGCGCCGACCGCCGGCACCACGAGGTGCTGGACCGTCTTGCAGTTCTTGTGCTTTGCGATCGCGGGCTTGCGGATCATGCTCCATAATCTCGCCTTTAAAGATCCACACTTTGATGCCAATAATCCCATAGGGGGTTGCGGCTTCAACATTCGCATAATCGATATCGGCGCGCAAAGTATGCAGAGGCACGCGGCCTTCACGATACCATTCGGTCCGCGCGATTTCCGCTCCGCCCAAACGACCTGCGACGTTGACACGAATACCCAAAGCGCCCATCCGCATAGCGTTTTGCACGGCGCGCTTCATGGCGCGGCGGAAAGAAACCCGGCGCTCCAATTGCTGCGAAATGCTTTCGCCGACCAATTGAGCATCAAGCTCAGGCTTGCGTACTTCAACGATGTTCAAATGCAACTCAGATGCCGTCATATCTGCCAGCTTCTTACGCAGAGTCTCAATATCAGCGCCTTTTTTGCCAATAATCACCCCAGGGCGTGCGGTATGCACGGTAACCCGACATTTTTTATGAGGGCGTTCGATAATCACACGCGACACACCGGCCTGTGCACAATCTTTATTGATAAATTCGCGCATGCGCAGATCTTCAAGCAACAAGTTCCCGTAATCTTTGGTATCCGCGTACCAGCGGCTATCCCAAGTCCGGTTGACCTGCAGGCGCATACCAATTGGATTAATTTTCTGTCCCATTAGGCTTGCTCCTCAACTTGACGCACTTTGATGGTGAGCTCTGAGAACGGCTTGATAATCCGTCCAAACCGACCTCGCGCCCGTGGGCGACCACGTTTCAACGTGATATTCTTACCAACATAGGCTTCAACGATCACCAATTCATCAACATCTAAATTGTGGTTGTTTTCAGCATTGGCTATCGCTGATTGAAGGCATTTACGCACATCAATCGCAATCCGTTTTTTGCTGAACGTCAAATCATTCAGAGCTTTGCCAACTTTTTGACCGCGGATCATTCCTGCAACCAAATTCAGCTTTTGCGGGGAAGTTCGAAGCATACGCAGTTTTGCCATAGCTTCGTTCTCGGCCACGCGGCGGGGATTTTTATCTTGGCCCATGGCTTACTTCCGTTTCGCTTTTTTATCGGCACCGTGACCGTAATAGGTCCGGGTTGGCGAATATTCGCCAAATTTTTGACCGATCATATCTTCAGATATCATCACGGGGATGTGCTTACGGCCATTATATACACCGAAAGTCAAACCCACGAATTGGGGCAAAATTGTTGAACGACGAGACCAGATCTTGATCACTTCGTTGCGTCCACTTGCGCGTGATGCCTCGGCTTTCTTAAGCACATAGGAATCAACGAAAGGACCTTTCCAAACAGAGCGAGACATTTTTTAACGCCCCTTCTTCTTGGCGTGGCGCGAGCGGATAATCAGCTTTTGCGACGCTTTGTTTTTATTACGTGTGCGTTTACCCTTTGTCGGTTTACCCCAAGGTGTCACCGGATGACGCCCCCCTGAAGTACGCCCTTCACCACCACCATGCGGGTGATCGATTGGGTTCATAACAACACCGCGAACAGAGGGACGTACGCCTTTGTGGCGCATGCGGCCCGCTTTACCGAAATTTTGGTTGCTGTTATCGGGGTTTGACACAGCACCTACGGTGGCCATACATTCCTGGCGAACCAAGCGCAGCTCACCCGAACTCAAGCGAATTTGTGCATATCCACCGTCGCGGCCAACAAACTGAGCATAAGTTCCAGCCGCCCGCGCGATTTGACCGCCCTTGCCAGCTTTCAATTCGATATTATGCACGATGGTACCGATCGGCATACCCGAGAAGGGCATTGCATTGCCAGGCTTGATATCCGCCTTGGCGGCGGCAATCACCTGATCACCCACAGCGAGGCGCTGGGGCGCTAGGATATACGCCTGCTCACCATCGGCATATTTAACCAATGCGATAAAGGCTGTCCTGTTGGGATCATATTCGATCCGTTCGACCGTTGCGGCAACATCCAATTTGTTGCGGCGAAAATCTACGATACGATAGAGACGCTTTGCGCCTCCGCCACGACGACGCGAGGTGATACGTCCGGTATTGTTCCGACCGCCCGATTTAGTCAAACCCTCAGTGAGAGATTTAACCGGACGTCCTTTCCAAAGCTCCGAACGGTCGATCAGCACCAGCCCGCGCTGGCCCGGCGTCGTCGGTTTATACGACTTTAGTGCCATGCTTTCTGTCTTCCGTTTGCTTAGCGGCAGATACTCTGCCTATGGTGAAGCCCCCCGAAGGTGGCCAAATTTGGACCAAAAAAAGATCCCGTTCTTAAAACGACGCAGCCCCAAGCGAGGCTTGGAGCTGCTACGATTCGTTGCCTTCTATCAAAGACCTGTGCTGACGTCGATAGTGTTTCCATCCTCTAACGTCACATAGGCTTTTTTGACATCTTTGCGCCGACCCGGGCTGCCCCGGAACCGCTTGGTCTTCCCTTTCGTGATCGTGGTATTTACCGCCTTCACCTTCACACCAAACAAGCTTTCGACGGCTTCTTTGATTTGCGGTTTATTTGATTCAATCGCCACTTCAAACACAACCGCGCCAGATTCGGACGCCATTGTTGCCTTTTCGGTGACAATCGGCTTGCGGATCACGTCATATAATTCAGGTTTAACGCTCATTTGAACCGAGCCTCCAAAGCTTCGACGCCTGCTTTGGTGATAACCAAAGTATCGCGCTTCAAAATATCATAAACATTCGCGCCAGCTGTCGGCAGAATATCCAAGCCTGTGATATTGCGCGCTGCTGAAGCAAACGCCTCGTCAACGCTTGCACCATCGATAATAAGGGCGCGCTTCCAGCCAAGATTTTTTACCTGCTTGGCCAAAGCCGCCGTTTTACCGTCGGATGTGGCTGCATCTAAAATAACCAACGACCCGTCGCGAGCCTTCGCCGATAAAGCGTGTTTCAAGCCGAGTTGACGCACCTTTTTAGGCAGGTCATGGCCATGACTACGCGGCGTTGGGCCTTTATAGATCCCGCCTTTGCGGAAAATCGGAGCGTTGCGATCACCATGACGCGCGCCACCCGTGCCTTTTTGGCGGTAGATCTTCTTGGTTGAATAGCTGGTCTCAGACCGCGTTTTCACCTTATGCGTGCCCGCCTGCGCATTGTTACGCTGCCAACGCACGACGCGGTGCAAAATATCAACGCGTGGCTCTAATCCGAAGATTTCTTCGCCCAGATCAACGCTGCCCGCAGCGCCGCCATCCAGTTTAATCACGTTCAGTTTCATGCGTCACCTCCTTCGGTGGCAGGCGCTTCAGCAACAGGCTGCTCAGCACTGCGCAAAGCTGCCGGAAACGGCACATCGCTTGGCAAAGGCTTCTTAACGGCGTCCTTAACGGTGACCCAACCCCCTTTAGAACCAGGTACGGCGCCTTTGATCATGATCAGTCCACGATCCGCGTCGGTTTTAACCACCTGCAAATTTTGAGTGGTCACTTTCGCGGCCCCCATATGACCGGCCATTTTCTTACCTTTGAACACTTTACCTGGGCCCTGACACTGCCCCGTAGAACCGTGCGAGCGGTGGCTGATTGACACACCATGCGAAGCACGCAGGCCGCCAAAATTATGCCGCTTCATCGCGCCGGCAAAGCCTTTACCGATAGATGTGCCAGACACATCTACATATTGACCCGCCGCGTAGTGATCCGCGGTGATTTCCGCGCCCACTTCGATTAAATTCTCAGGTGCAACGCGAAACTCTGCCACTTTGCGCTTGGGTTCAACCTTTGCCACAGCAAAATGACCGCGCATCGCTTGCGATACGTTTTTGGCCTTGATCGATCCGGCGCCCAACTGAACAGCTGTATAGCCGTTTGACTCAGAAGTGCGTTGCGCAACAACCTGTAGGTTATCCATTTGCAAAACGGTCACAGGGATCTGCTTGCCGTCTTCCATGAAAAGACGAGTCATACCCATCTTTTTTGCTATAATTCCAGAGCGCATCCGTTTGCCCTCCTTAAACCGAAATCTGCACGTCAACACCGGCAGCAAGATCGAGCTTCATCAAAGCATCGACGGTCTGAGGTGTTGGGTCAACAATATCCAAAAGCCGTTTATGAGTACGGATTTCGAACTGATCGCGTGATTTCTTATTCACGTGAGGACCACGCAGAACGGTAAATTTTTCGATTTTATTCGGCAGCGGAATAGGACCACGAACAGAAGCGCCTGTGCGCTTGGCCGTGTTCACGATTTCCTGCGTGCTTGCATCCAGAACACGAAAGTCAAATGCTTTCAATCGGATGCGAATATTTTGGCTTTGCATAGTCTTAGCCTTTTTTCTCGGCGTTAGAGTTGAGAGGAAGAGGCCAGGTCATTCTAACCCCTTCATCGAACACATACGGCACCGCGTAAGTGCCAATTTTAATTCAGGCCCGACGCTATTCCGACGGGCCTGTTACCAGCTCGAGTAACTCTTACTCGATAATTTTTGACACGACGCCTGAGCCGACGGTGCGGCCACCTTCGCGGATCGCAAAGCGCAGCTTATCTTCCATCGCGATTGGCGCAATCAGCTCCACTTCGAACTTCAAGTT